>PJUD01000357.1_pt1 | contig 26859 bp, 30 predicted proteins | sample 1512341 | NCBI WGS metagenome assembly PJUD01 (sample SAMN08177675, study PRJNA422409) | Feces metagenome, whole genome shotgun sequencing project. | isolation source: Chicken feces (3) enriched on wood chips: beechwood xylan treatment | host: Gallus gallus | place: USA: Madison | collected 2015-01-15 | reverse complement strand
TGGAAATGTGCGAGGCCGAAGGCCTGCCGCTCAATTTCCACCTCAATGCGGCGATCGACCCCAATACGCTCACCTGGGACGGCTTCGGCTTTGAACAGACGCTGTCGGTGGTCGCCACCATGTTCTCGATCGGCAATGCCGCGACGCTGGGCAACTGGATGGTGTCGGGCCGGCTCGACCGTCATCCCAAGCTGAAGATCGGCCTGATCGAGAGCGGCGCGGGCTGGGTGCCCTTCGCGATCGAGGCGCTGGAACATCAGTTCGACGAAATGCTGCCGAGCAAGGTCGGCCTGCTCAACAAGCGGCCCTGGGAATATTTCCGCGACCATTTCTGGGTCACCTTCTGGTTCGAGAAGGTCGCGCCCAAGCTGCTGCTGGAAACGATCGGCGTCGACAAGCTGATGTTCGAAACCGACTTCCCGCACCCGACCTCGCTCTATCCGGGCGTGCAGGCACATCTGACCGATGTGCTGGGCGGCTACGACTTCGCGGTGAAGAAGAAGGTACTGCAGGACAATGCGGTGAACCTCTACAAGCTGCCCTTCTAAAAAGGCAGCAGACCGGACGGAAAAAGGGGCGCTCCTGCCGGGAGCGCCCCTTTTTGCATTCGCGTCAGCGTTCCGCCAGATAATCGCCGCTGGCGATCAACCGATGTCCGGTAACGGACAGGGCGTACAGATAGACCCAGGCGCAGACAGGCCCATCCGCCGTTTCCACCAGACAGCGTTCGCGGCGATATTCATGCGGCGGCGGATCGTCGGGCCTACATTCTTCATAGGCGTCGAGCCGCGCCAGCAACGCCTCCGCATCGGGTAGCGCGAACAGGTCGCCATATACGCACCCCGCCTTCCCCGGCACGAAACCGGGATAATCCGCCACCTGATAGAGCCTGCCGCCGATCCAGCCGGCCCCGACCCACTCGGCCCGATCGGCAAGCCAGTGCGCCATCGGCCCGTCACAGCCCGGTCGCAGCGTGCCATAAACGAAAAGCAACGGCCTTTTCATTACCCACCTGCAACTTTCACCGATTGACGGCAAATTTTCCCAATCATCGGATTTTTTCGCATTACGGAAAAATCTACCACCGAGGAAAATCCACGGATTTCCGCCAAAAATCGAAACTGGCACGCCGCCTGCAATATCGTCTGGCATCAAGGCCGGACGGTCCGGCCAGCAAATATCTAGGGAGTGAGTATCATGTCCATCGCCAAGTTCCAGAGCGTCGCCCTTGCCTTTGTCGGCGCCGTCATCTTCGCCAGCCTGTTCGTCGGCGCGGCGGTTCCGGTTGCCCCGATCGCCTGATCGGGCAACCGCCCCTTTCCCATCACAGATATTATTGAAGGCCAGATCCATGAACAACAGCTTCACCCTCGACCGCCGCAACGCGAAGATCATGGGCGTGTGCGCCGGCATCGCCAACCGCACCGGGCTGGATGTCACGCTGATCCGCGTCGCCCTGGTGCTGCTGACCCTGTGCGCCCTGGGCCCGATCGGCGTCGTGGCCTATCTGCTCGCCGGCTGGCTGGCCGAGGGTTGATCCCTCGCCGCCACCGGAAGGCAGGGCTTCCGGATACAAAAGCGCCGCCCCGGCATATGCCCTGGGCGGCCTTTTTATGCCCCGCATTGGCGGGACAAGGATGAGCGCGATCTGCGCTTAAGCGTACAGCACCGAGTAGAAGGTCAGCATCTGGACGCTGACCGCAACCACCAGCGCAGTCGCCTGAAAGGCCTGACGCATATTGGACTCCATCATTGGAACGACATCCCGGATCGGGATGCAGCGCCATATGATGATTTCACATCATTGTAACAATCGCAAAGCCTGACATGCCAATTGCATCAAACGCAATTATGTCACAGCTGTTGCTCCAGAGCCATGATGGTCGCATGCGCCGCTGCCGGGTTCCGAACCTTGGCGCCGCCGATGTAGAAGAGATAGGCGTCGCCCTGCGCCGCCTGCGCCTTTGCGCGATCGGCCCAGCCGCCGATGTCCGTCGCGGTATAACCGGCCTCCTCGTCCTCGCGGCTGCGCATCAGCCGGCTGTAGGCAAAGCCGACATCATGGCCGGTGATTGCCGGATAGTCGTCATGGTCGGCCAGCACCACCGCCGCCCCCGCGTCGCGCGCCAGCGCCAGAAAGGCCGGGTCATCGAAACTTTCGTGCCGCACCTCCAGCGCATGGCGCAGTGCCACGCCATCGACGCTGGCCGGCAACAATTGCAGGAAGGCGCCGAAATCATCGGGATCGAACTTCTTGGTCGGCATGAACTGCCACAGGATCGGCCCCAGCCGGTCGCCCAGTTCGACGACCCCCTGATGGACGAATTTCTGGATCGACTCGCCCGCCTCCGCCAGCACGCGCCGGTTGGTGCAGAATCGCGACGCCTTGACCGCGAACTGGAAGCCGTCGGGCACGGCCTGCGCCCAGCCGGCAAAGGTCGCCGGCTTCTGGCTGCTATAATAGGTGGCGTTGATCTCCGTCGCGGTCAGTTGCACGCCGACATAGGCCAGTTCATCCTTCTGGCGCATGCCGGCGGGATAGAAGCTGCCGCGCCAGGGTTCATAGACCCATCCGCCGATGCCGACCCTGATCCGTCCCGTCATGAAGATCCTCCCTGCGCCATATTGATCGCCCGGAACGATCAGAGCCAGCGGGAAAAGCCATTGGCGATTATTGCGAACAATTCTTAATTATCGAGCAACAGCTTTCAAAGGGGTTCCGCCATGTCGCTCGATCTCATCAAGACCGCCACCTATTTGTCGATCCACCTGACCGTGGGCTTCACCGTCGCCTATCTGATGACCGGATCGGTCGCGCTGGCCGGCGGCATCGCACTCGTCGAACCGATGGTCAATGCGGTCGCCTTCTTCTTCCACGAACAGGCCTGGAAGCGCTTCACCGCCCGGCCGCCGCGCAATGCCGGACGCGACTGGATGCGCGGTCAGGCGGCGATCGCCTGATCCCTCACTTCTTCGGACGCGGCTTGGCGCGCGGGATCAGCCAGGGCTTCACCTTGCCGGTCGGCCGCGCCTTTCCGTCCAGCCGTCGCACATGCCGGATGGTGATCGGCTTGACGATCATCTGCCCGCGCATCGGCCCCGTGCCGCAACAGGTCGGCACCGCCAGGATGCGGCGCACCACATCCATGCCGGCCACCACATGGCCAAAGGCGGCATAGCCGATGGAACTGCCCTGCGCGTCCATCCTCGGCGTCGGCCCCACCGTGATGAAGAAATTGCCCGAGGCCGAATTGGGCCTGTCCGGCCGCGCCATCGACAATGTCGCGTCGAGATGCAGGATCCCGGTCTGGCTGGTCGGCTCATGCCGGACCGGCGGCAAGGCCCGGCGCAGGTCGGTATCGATCCCGCCCTGGATCAGCCCATATTTCGGATCGCTCTTGCGCCGCGCCGCCCGGTAGAAGACCGTGCCGTCGAGCCGCTGGTCATCGGCATAGGCCAGGAAATTGGCGCTGGTCAGCGGCGCCCGGCGCTGGTCGAGCGCCACGATGATCGTGCCGACCGATGTATCGATCGCCACGCGCGTATAGCCGGGGGTCGGCCGATTGGCAGGCTGGGCCATAGCCAGCGCGGGAAACAGGGCAAGCAGGACGGCGACAAGACGGCAGGCAACAGGGGGCATCGACACAGGGGCACTCGACAGGGATGGAAGGCTGTCAGGCTATCGCCCATGCAGCCGACGCGCAACCGGCGCGGCGCCATTCCTCCGTCATGTCTACCATGCGACCGCAAAAGTGCCGCCCACCTCCATCTCACCCTGTCCTACAGATAACCATATGGGATAAATGATTCACCATCCACGAACCATGGAAGGGCCAATCATGACCATCGACACATTGCTGGACGAACTGATCGCGCGGGAGGGTGGCTATGTCGACCATCCGGCCGATCGCGGCGGGCCGACCAATATGGGCATCACGCTGGGCGTCGCGCGGGCGAACGGCTTTGCCCGCGACATGCGCCGCCTGCCACCCGCCACCGCGCGCGCCATCTATCGCCAGCTTTACTGGGATCAGCCGGGCTATGCCGCGGTCGCGCAGCAGAGCATGGCGCTCGCCGCCGAACTGTTCGACACCGCCGTCAACATGGGGCCGGGCGTCGCCAGCACCTTTCTCCAGCGAGCGCTGAACGCGCTCAACCGCAACCAGCGCGACTATCCCGACCTCCAGGCCGATGGCGCGATCGGCCCCCGCACGCTCGCCGCGCTGCGCGACTTCCGCACCCTGCGCGGCGCGGCCGGCGACGCGGTGCTGATCAAGGCGATCGAGGCCCTGCAGGGCGAACGCTATCTGGCGCTGGCCGAAAGCCGCCCGGCCAACGAGGCCTTTCTCTATGGCTGGCTCGCCAACCGCATCGGCTGAAGGGAGACGCGATCATGTTGAAGACCGACGACATTCCTCTCCCCGCCGAGCCGACCGACCTGTGGACCCGGCGGTCGCGGCCGGCCTTTCTCTACGTCATCTATGCGCTGCTGCTCTGGTCGATCCCGATGGGGCTGATCTCGGGCTGGCAGCCGGAGGTGGCGGGCGCGATCATCGCGGGCATGCGCGCCTATCTCGATGCGCTGCCCGAGCCGCTCTACGCGCTCTTCGGCACCGCCTATCTCGGCTACACGGCGGCCCATGCCTGGGGCAAGGCGAGGGGCACGGAGCGCTGACAGGAACGGGCGGGGCGCCAGCGCGCCCTGCCCCACTCAATTATTGACGTAGAAGTCGCGCAGTGCCCGCGCATCATGCAGGGCATTGTGCGGCACCCGGCTGTTGGCCGCCGCGCTGAAGCCCGCCGCGTTGATCAGTTCCAGCCGCAGCCCATAGTCGACCGCCGCCATCTGCCCCGGCCCGGTAGTCAGGAGCGCACAGAAATGCGCCAGATCCTCGGGCCAGTCGGCGATGATCACCGGATCGGAATCGCCATCCAGATAGGCGGCGATATGGTCGGCCGCCTCGATCCGGCTGAGTTCATGGTCCAGCCCCGGCGGCACATGGCGCAGATAGGGGATGACATGGCGCTCGACCCAGGGTTCGATCACATCGGGCAGCGGCAGCGACGCATAGAAATCATCGTCGCCATGTTCGGGCACCAGCGCCACGCTGATCAGCGCGCCGCCAAAGCCGTTGAATTCGGTATCGAGAAAATAACGCATGATGGGGGTGCCGATAGCCCCCTGCGCCGCCGCTGGCCAGCCCATAGGCGGCGAACCGTCCGATGGGCCGCCATTGCGCAGCGGCGCGCGACCTGTCATGCGGCCGCTTTCCCCGCCCTGTTTGAGGACCATTGCCATGACACCGCGCGAATTGCTGGGCACCGCCGCCGTTCCGGGCGGACAGGAACTGCGCCTCTATCGCCGCGGCGGCGATTTCATGATCGTGCTCGACCGCAACGAGCTGATGAGCAGCCGGATGAGCGGGTCGGAAAAGGCGCTGGCGCTGATGACCCTGGAGCGGCTGGGCAAGCGCGCCGGCCTCCATATGCTGATCGGCGGCTATGGCATGGGCTTCACCCTGCGCGCCGCGCTCGCGGAAATGGACGCAAAGGCGCAGATCACGCTGGCCGAACTGGTACCCGAGATCATCGAATGGGCGCGCGGCCCGATGGTCGATCTTGCCGCCGGCTGCCTCGACGATCCGCGCGTGCGGCTGGTGATGGACGATGTCGCCCATGTGATCGCGGCCGGCCATGGCAGCTATGACGCGATCCTGCTGGATGTCGACAATGGCCCGGACGGCCTGACCGCCGACGCCAATGACCGGCTCTATACCAATGCGGGCCTCTCCAGCGCGATGCGCGCGCTCAAGCCGGGCGGCATATTGGCGATCTGGTCGGCGGGATCGGACGCCGCCTTCACCCGGCGCTTGCAGAATGCAGGCTTCGCGGTCGAGGAAGTCGCGGTCAAGGCGCGCGACAATGGCAAGGGTCCCCGCCACGTCATCTGGTTCGCAACCCGCCGGCGTTGAGAGTCCGTTTTAGAAAGCCGGTTCCAGCCCACTCCCCCGCCCAACCGCCCGATCCAGTGTCATCCTGTCGGATGGTTGGGCGGGGAGCGGGCCGGCACCGTACCGAGACATCGCCCTTTCGCGATGTCTCAAAAAAAGGCGCCGCTCCCCCGAACATGAGAGGGGCCGCCGGGACGCAATGCCCGACGGCCCATCATGTGCATGGTCAGCGGCCGGAAACCGCCCAGAAGGAAGACAAGTTCGCGCTAAAGCCCCTGGCGGAGACGGCCTGTATGTCGGCGCTCTTGGTCTCTACACCATGAAGGGTTTGTACCGACGCTCCGGCGTCGTCAGCGGCGCATTTTCCGAATGGACTTGACCGACCCCATTGCTGAACCATGAGACATCGGATCACCTCCTTTCGCTAATTAAGCCCGCGTGACCGGCTTTGAGCTACCCCTCGATCGGCCACGAGACGGACTGTGAATCAGACGGATTGCAGGATCAAGACTTGTAATATTCTTTTTTGGAATCATACTCGACCGTCGGCCCGAAAAGCCTGGGTCAGCCGATTTTCAGCCCCGACATTCCTCGATCACGCGCGATATTTCGGCCCAGGCCGGCACGATCAGCGTCTCCTGCCCCTGCACCTCGATCGCGAAACGCCCCCGGCTATAGGCAAGCTGGTCCAGCACCGCATCGCTCGCGCCGCGCACGGCGGTCAGCTGCGGCACCTGCGTCCCCGCCATCACCGCCGGCCAGCTGCTCGCGCCATAGCTCGTCCGCACCGTGATCGCCCCCTGCCCGCCGCCGGCCCGGCTCAGGCTGATCCGCCGCGTCGCCCGGTCGCAGCGGAGCGTCAGGCGCGGGACAGAAGCCGACTCGCCAAACAGCGCGACCGGCCCGGCCGGATCGGCGCGATAGGTCCAGTTGCCCGGCGTCGCGGGGCGATATTGCCACTCGACCGCCGCCGGCTGGGCCGGCTCGGCCGGCGGCACCGGCGCGGGCCGGGGTGCCGGCGCGGGGCGTGGCGCCGGCGCGGAGGGCGGCGCGACGCAGCCGGCCACCAACAGGGTCAGCGGCGCTGCAAGGGCCGGGGCGGACACAAGAATTCGGGTCAGACGCATGGCGCTTCCATGCCCGAGCCGGCCGGAGCGCTCAACCTGAAAAGGGGCAAGGCGAGGGCAGAGGCGGATGGCCGACCACGGCCATCGGCACCCGCATGGATGGACCACCCTCCGTTCATCGCACGGAGAGCCTCAAAAAAGCGCCGGATATTGACAGTTTTGGGGCGAATCGATAAAGGCCGCCGTTCCCTACACGCGTAACAGCGGCAGTGCTTCCTGCACTGGCCGTCTTTTTTGCGTCTCGGGAAGCAACATCATGGCCTGTTTTTCCTTGCCAGGAAAGAGGCCCGAACGCTTTGAGATGGGGCGGCGCCAACTGCCCCGTGGAGCAGGAGATTTAAGTACCATGGCACGTATTGCGGGTGTTAACATCCCGACCAACAAGCGCGTAATCATCGCGCTCACCTACATCCACGGCATCGGTCGCAAGACCGCCGTTGACCTCGCCGACAAGCTGGGCATCGACCATGCGCGCCGCGTTCAGGACCTGTCGGACGCCGAAGTCCTGCAGATCCGCGAAGCCATCGACGCCGACCTGACCGTCGAAGGCGATCTGCGTCGCGAAACCGCGATGAACATCAAGCGCCTGATGGATCTGGCCTGCTATCGCGGCCTGCGTCATCGCAAGGGCCTGCCGGTCCGCGGTCAGCGCACGCACACCAATGCGCGCACCCGCAAGGGCAAGGCGAAGCCGATCGCCGGCAAGAAGAAGTAATCGTCGAGGGTCATGTCCTCTGGACCGACCCTCCGGTGACTTCTGCTTTTGAACGATTTTTGTAGGATTAGAGCAAAATGGCACGCGAACCCCAGCGCATTAAGCGCCGCGAACGCAAGAACATCTCGGCCGGCGTCGCGCACGTCAACGCCAGCTTCAACAACACCATGGTGACCATCACCGACGCCCAGGGCAACGCGATCTCGTGGTCCTCGGCCGGCATGATGGGCTTCAAGGGCAGCCGCAAGTCGACCCCGTACGCCGCTCAGGTGTGCGCCGAAGACGCCGGCCGCAAGGCCGCCGAGCACGGCGTCCGCACCCTCGAAGTCGAAGTCAAGGGCCCCGGTTCGGGCCGTGAATCGGCCCTGCGCGCGCTGCAGGCCGTCGGCTTCCACATCACCTCGATCCGCGACGTGACGCCGATCCCGCACAATGGTGTGCGTCCGTCGAAGCGCCGCCGCGTCTAATTAAGCTTCGCTAGAGGCTTGAAGGCGGGCGGCGGACGCGTCGCCCGCTTACCCGTTTGCATCGGCCGGAACGTCCTGATGGGTCCAGGATCTACCCGTTACGGCCACATCCCCAGGGGAAGTACATGACTGTCAACATGAAGAACTGGCAGGAATTGAAGAAGCCCAACGCCCTCGAGATCAAGCCGACCGGCGACGGCAAGCGCAAGGCGACCTTCGTTGCCGAACCGCTTGAGCGCGGTTTCGGCCTGACGCTCGGCAACGCGCTGCGCCGGGTTCTTCTCTCCTCGCTCCAGGGCGCGGCGGTCACCTCGATCAAGATCGAGAATGTCCTGCACGAATTCTCGTCGCTCGCCGGCGTGCGTGAGGACGTCACCGACATCGTCCTGAACATCAAGCAGGTCGCGCTGAAGATGGAAGGCGAAGGCCCCAAGCGTCTGCAGCTGTCCGCCACCGGCCCGGCCGTGGTGAAGGCAGGCGACATTGCCGTCGTCGGCGACATCGAAGTGATGAACCCCGATCTGGTGATCTGTCACCTCGATCAGGGCGCGACGCTGAACATGGAACTGACGGCTGACATCGGCAAGGGCTATGTCCCCGCCGTCGCCAACCGCCCGGCAGACGCACCGATCGGCCTGATCCCGGTCGACGCGCTCTACTCGCCGGTCCGCCAGGTCGCCTACAAGGTGGATAACACCCGCGTCGGCCAGGAACTGGACTATGACAAGCTGTCGCTGACGCTGGAAACCGACGGCACCGTAACGCCGGAAGATGCGATTGCCTATGCAGCCCGCATCCTGCAGGACCAGCTCCAGCTGTTCGTCCATTTCGAGGACGCGCTGCCCGCCGCTGCCCCGGCTGCCGGCCATGCCGCTGCCGCTGCGTCGGAAGGCGAAAGCGACACCAACCAGATCAACCGCTATCTGCTCAAGAAGGTGGACGAACTGGAACTGTCGGTCCGCTCGGCCAACTGCCTCAAGAACGACAACATCATCTATATCGGCGATCTGGTCCAGAAGACCGAAGCCGAGATGCTGCGCACCCCGAATTTCGGCCGCAAGTCGCTGAACGAAATCAAGGAAGTGCTGTCGTCCATGGGCCTGCGCCTGGGCATGGACATCCCCGGCTGGCCGCCGGAAAATATCGAGGAAATGGCCAAGAAGCTCGAACAGGAGCTGCTGGGCTAAGAGGATCGGGTCGAAGCCGCGCTTCGACCCGCTTCCTTGCCGGGGCAATGGGCGGCGCCCCTTAATCGCTGCCTGGTCTGGGGTACCTCATCCGGCCCCTTAACGAACGAAGGAATGAGACATGCGTCATAAAGTTGGTCATCGTAAGCTTCAGCGCAGCACCGGTCATCGTACCGCCCTGCTTCGCAACCTGGCTGCCTCGCTCATCAAGCATGAGCAGATCCTGACCACCACGCCGAAGGCGAAGGAACTGCGTCCCTACGTCGAGAAGCTGATCACCCTCGCCAAGAAGGGTGGCCTGTCCAACCGTCGTCTGGCCGACGCCCGCCTGAAGGACGATGCGCAGCTGACCAAGCTGTTCGAAGTCCTGGCCGAGCGTTACAAGGATCGCAACGGTGGCTACACCCGCGTGATCAAGGCCGGTTTCCGCGCTTCGGACGCCGCGCCGATCGCGATCATCGAGCTGGTCGACCGTGACGTCGATGCCAAGGGCCAGGACTCCGGTCCGGTCAACACCGTCGACGAAGACGAATTCGAAGCCGCCTGATCGCGGTTCCACCGGTAACGGTGGATAGACGATAGTCGAACAGGCCGCGGCTTCATCCGAAGCTGCGGCCTGTTTTCTTTTCAAGGACAATAGGGTCGAGAGGATGCGCGCGCTTCGCCGCCTGATCTGGCCGCTGCCGGCCCTGCTGGCAGTGATCGCCGCCGCGCCGGCCTCTGCTGTGGCTACCGCCGCCTCGGGCGATGCCACCCCCGCCGCGATCGACGCGACGCCGCCGGACAACGGCCTCCATTACCCGCTCACCCGCCGTCAGGATCTGGTCGAGGATCATTTCGGCGTGAAGGTGACCGATCCTTATCGCTGGCTGGAAAATGACGTCCGCACCGATCCCGCCGTGCGCGACTGGGTCGGCCGCGAAAATGACCTGACCCGCCGTTATATTGACGACCTGCCCGGCCGCGACGCGCTCAAGACGCGGATGCAGGCGCTCTTTGCCCATGGCCGCTTCACCGTGCCGCGCAAGGCCGGCACCCGCTATTTCTACGGCTATAACAAGGGGCTGCAGAACCAGACGCCGCTCTATGTCCGCGAAGGCCTGGCCGGCGAACAGCGGCTGCTGCTCGATCCCAATCGCTGGGCACGCGATGGCGCGAGCGCGCTCGCTGAATGGACGCCCTCGCCCGACGGCCGCTTCCTCGCCTATGGCGTGCAGGATGCCGGCAGCGACTGGCGCACGCTGCGCGTGCTCGACGTCGACAGCGGCAAGATCCTCGACGACAAGGTCGAGTGGGTCAAATTCTCGCAAACCGCCTGGGACGGCCGAGGCGAGGGCTTCTTCTATTCCCGCTACGCCGCGCCGGTCGACGGCGAAGCCTATCAGTCGACCAACAGCGACCAGCAGCTTTATTATCATCGTATCGGCACGCCGCAGGCGCAGGACCAGCTCATCTATGCGACGCCCGATCGCCCCGGCCTCAGCCACACCGCCCAGGTGACGAGCGATGGCCGCTGGCTGATCGTCAGCAGCTTTGCCGGCATGGACCCGCGCCGCGAGCTGCATGTCGCCGTGCTCGACGGTGGCCCCGTCAAGCTGCGGACGCTGGTCAAGGGCCTCGCCAATGACTGGCGCCTGATCGGCAGCCGGGGATCGACCCTCTATTTCGTCACCGACCGCAAGGCCGCCCATATGCGGGTGGTGACGCTCGACGCCCTGCGGCCGGGGCGCAGCGAAAAGCCGCTGGTGGCCGAACGCGCCGATACGCTGGCCGGCGGATCGCTGGTCGGCAACCGCTTCATCCTCGCTTACATGACCCAATCGGAAACCGTCGCCGAACTGGTCGAGCGGGACGGCCGCAAGGTCGGCGACGTGCCGCTGCCGGGCATGGGTACCGCCGCCGGCTTTGGTGGGCGCGATGGCGACCCGGAGACCTTCTTCTCCTTCTCCGGCTTCGTGACGCCGGCCAGCATCTATCGCTTCGACACGGCGAGCCAGCAGACCCAGCTCTTCGCCCAGCCCGACCTGCCCTTCAATCCTGCCGATTATGGCGTCGAACAGGTCAGCTACCCCTCGAAGGACGGGACGCTGATCCCGATGACGATCCTGCGCAAGAAAGTGCTGGCCGACCATGCACAGGCGGTGCCGACCATCCTCTATGGCTATGGCGGTTTCAACATCGCGCTGACGCCCGGTTATTCGGCGACCCGCATGGCCTGGCTGGAACAGGGCGGCGCCTATGCCATCGCCAATCTGCGCGGCGGCGGCGAGTTCGGCAAGGCCTGGCACGATGCCGGGCGCGGCGCCAACAAGCAGAATGTGTTCGATGATTTCATCGCCGCCGCCGAATATCTCAAGGCCCAGGGCTATACCCCCAAGGATGGCCTGGCGATCGAGGGCCGTTCCAATGGCGGCCTGCTGGTCGGCGCGGTGGTCAACCAGCGGCCCGACCTGTTCGCCGCCGCCCTGCCCGCGGTGGGCGTCATGGACATGCTGCGCTTCGATCGCTTCACCGCCGGCCGCTATTGGGTCGACGATTATGGATCGCCCGACAATGAACGCGACTTCCCCCTGCTCTATGGCTATTCGCCCTATCACAACATCTTGAGCGGCAAGGATTATCCGGCGATCCTGGTGACCACGGCGGATACCGACGACCGGGTCGTGCCGGCGCACAGCTTCAAATATGCCGCCGCGCTGCAGGCCGCGTCGATCGGCGACAAGCCGCATCTGCTGCGGGTGGAGAATCGTGCGGGTCATGGCGCGGGCAAGCCGATCGACAAGCTGATCGAGGAATATGCCGACAGCTATGCCTTTGCCGCCCATTTCACCGGGCTCGACATCCGGCGCAAGCCGGACTGAGCCCATTCAGCCTCTGGACAGCCCGACGCGGCTATGGCTCTTTCCATCGCAGGAGACAGGCAGATGATCGGGAACAGGACGCGGTGGATGACGGGCGCGCTGGTGGGCGCAGGGCTGCTTCTGGGCAGCGTCGCCCCGGCACAGGCCCGGCCCCGCTATGACGATCGCGGCTGGCACCATGGCCATCATCGCGGCGACGGTTTCGACTTTGGCGACGCGGTCGGCATTGCCGCGCTGCTCGGCGCCGCCGTGGTGGTCGCCAATTCCGTCTCCAAGGACCGCAAGGACGCACGCGACGCCGATACCGACAACCGTCCCTATGCCGACAATGACGCCCCGCCCCCGACCGGCGGCACCGATTATGGTGCGGATGCCGGCAACGCAGATGTCCACAGCCCCGAATCGCCCGCGCGCGGGGATGATTTTTCCGACGTCGCTGCCACCAACCAGAGCAATGACCAATTGACCGATGCCTGCGCCCTCGCCGCGCGGGACGAGGCGCAGGGCCAGGCCGGCTATGCCGAAATCCGACACATCGACGAGCCGCGCGCGACCGCCGACGGCTATAATATCGACGGCGAGGTCGAAACCCGCACCAGCTATCGCGCCACCGAAGGCACCACCCGCCGCTTCACCTGCGCGATGAAGGACGGCCGCGTGGCAGAGGTCTATTTCAGCCGCGACGTGGCGATGCACTGATCTAAGACGGCGCGTCGCTTTATCCTGTCCCGGCGTCATTTCGTCGGATAGCATCGCCTCCGAATCAGGGGGTTATGGGTGGCAGGCTTTCTTCTCGCGCCGGAAAATATCGTCTTCGTGTCGGCCCTGCTGCTGATGCTGCTGATCGGTGGCGTCCAGGCGCTGGGCCTGGCCGGCGACGCCGATCTCGATCTGGATACGGATGCCGACCTGCTCGGCTGGCTGGGCTTTGGCCGCCTGCCGCTGCTGGCGCTGATCGCCTTGTTCCTGACCTGCTTCGCCGTCATCGGCCTGCTCGGCCAGCAGGCAGCGCATGACCTTCTGGGTGCGATGCTGTCGCCCTGGATTGCGGTCCCGGCCGCCGGCGTCGCCGCCCTGCCCGCCACCGGCCTTGCCGCCCGCCTGCTCGCGCCGCTGCTGCCCCGCGACCACAGCACCGCCATTCCGCTCGATCATCTGGTCGGCAGCCGCGCCCGCATCGTCACCGGCCGCGCGACCCGCAATTCCCCCGCCCGCGCACGGGTCGAGGATCATCATGGCCAGGCCCATTATGTCATGGTCGAGCCCGACAATGATGGCCAGGTGCTGGAGGAAGGCGAGACCATCCTGCTCGTGCGCCGCGAAGAGCATCTGTTCCGCGCCATCTCGCATGGCGACCATTATCTGCTCCGTCTCTAGGAGAGAGTCATGAATCTTCCCGCCGTGCAGGAGAGTTTCTCCATCCTGCCCTATGCGATGATCGTCGGCAGCGGCCTGCTCGTCCTGATCGTGCTGGGCATCGTCATCGCCCGTCTCTACAAGCGCGCATCCAAGGAAATCGGCTTTGTCCGCACCGGCTTCGGCGGTGAAAAGGTGGTGATGAACGGCGGCGCGCTGGTGCTGCCGATCTTCCACGAGACCATGCCGGTCAACATGAACACCGTCCGCCTGGCGGTCGAGCGCAAGAATAGCGACGCGCTGATCACGCTCGATCGCCTGCGCATCGACGTGAAGGCGGAATTCTATGTCCGCGTGAAGCCCGATGCCCAGTCGATCGCCACCGCCGCGCAGACGCTGGGCATGCGCACCATGAATCCCGAAGCCCTGAAGGAACTGGTCGAAGGCAAGTTTGTCGACGCGCTGCGTTCGGTCGCGGCCGGCATGACGATGAATCAGCTGCACGAACAGCGCGGCGATTTCGTGCAGAAGGTGCAGCAGGTCTCCTCGGTCGACCTCGCGATGAACGGCCTCGAACTGGAGAGCGTTTCGCTTACCGGCCTCGACCAGACCTCGATCGAGCATTTCAACGCCAACAACGCCTTCGATGCCGAGGGTCTGACCAAGCTCACCGAACAGATCGAACTGCGCAAGAAGTCGCGCAACGACATCGAGCAGGAAACCCGCGTCCAGATCGAAACCAAGAATCTGGAGGCGGAGCGCCAGTCCCTGCTGATCGCCCGCGACGCCGAATTTGCCCGGCTGGAGCAGGAACGCGAGGTCGAGATGCGCCGCGCCGCGCAGATCGCCGAAGTTGCCCGCGAACAGTCGCTGCGCAGCCAGGAAGCCGACCAGGCCCGGATCGAGGCGAAGAAGCTGGTCGACAGCCAGCAGATCGAGGCCGACCGCGCCGTGCAGCAGGCCAAGATCGCCCAGGCCCAAGCGCTCGAACTGGCGCGCCAGGAACAGCAGATCGCGGTCCAGAACAAGAGTCGCGAGGAAAGCCAGGCCAAGGCCGAAGCCGACGAGGCCCGCGCCAAGGCGGTTGCCGCCGAAGAACAGGTGCAGACCAGCCGCGCGACCGAGATCGCCGAACGCACCAAGCGGATCGAACTGATCGACGCCGCGCGCGAGGCGGAGCGTGCCGCCATCCAGATCCGGGTCGAGGCCGAAGCCGAGAAACAGGCGGCTGCAGACCGGGCCGAAGCGCTGCGCGTGGCGGCCGAAGGCGAAGCCGAAGCCGCCAAGCTACGCGCCGAGGCCGATCGCGTCCGCTTCGAGGTGGAAGCCGCCGGCCAGCGCGCGGTCAACGAAGCGGCGAACCTGCTGTCGTCCGACCAGATGTCGCTGCAGACCAAGCTCGCCTTGCTCAAGGTGCTGCCCGACCTGGTGCGCGAGGCGGCCAAGCCGATGGAATCGATCGACTCGATCAAGATCGTGCAAGTCGACGGCCTTACAGGCCAGGGCGGCAGCGCGGCCGCGGACGGCCTGGTGAGCGCCGGTGGCGACCAGAATCTCGCCAGCGCCGCGGTTTCCGCCGCGCTGCGCTACCGTGCCCAGGCGCCGGTGATCGACGGGCTGATGAAGGAACTGGGCCTAGACGGCTCCAGCCTCGACAGCCTGGTCAAGAGCGCGGTCGACCCCGCCCCGGTGGCGCCCGTCATCGTCGAGAAGATCCTGCCGAAGAAGGACCAGCCCCAGGACTGATCCTCCCGCATTGCCGCATCGACCGGCCACCGAATTGTCTCGCCTGGCGAGACAGTCTGGTGCGCCGCCGCCGGCTTATCATGTCCGCCCATTCCCCTATTTCGAGCCCATCTCGAACAAATGGGAAAAGGGATAGACATGATGAGAAACATGATCGGCACTGCGGCAGCCATCGGCCTTGCCCTCGCCTGCGGCACCGCCCATGCCGAAAGCTTCCAGGGCCCCTATGTCGGCGTCCAGGCCGGCTGGAACCGCGACAGCATCGGCAGCGCCAACAGCGATGTCGGCCGTCTCGACATGCGTGAATCGCGCGACGCCTTCTTCGGTGGCGGATTTGCCGGTTATGATCATCAGCTTACCGACAAGATCGTGGTCGGCGTGGAGGCCGGTTTCGACATCGCCGCCGATGACGCATCCCGCGTCGGCGGATCGCTGATCGATCCCAATTACGGCTTCGATATCGGCGCGCGCGCCGGCTATGTCGTCGGTGGCAACACCCTGCTCTATGTCCGGGGCAGCTATGAGAATATGCGCGCCCGTATCGCGCTCAGCGATACCAGCGGCACCCTGTCGGGCCATGACAGTTTCAACGGCTGGGGCGTGGGTGCCGGCGTCGAACGCTTCGTCGCCGACAAGGTCACCGCGCGTATCGAATATCGATACAGTGACCTTGGCGACGGCGGCAAGTTCGATCGGCACCAGACCCTGGTCGGCCTCGCCTATCATTTCTGATTGCCGGCCAGGGCGGATCGGGGCGGCCCTGCGACAAGGCAGTACCGCCCCTTTTTCATGGCTGCGCACATGTCGGTGGGCGCTGGTCCATATAATTGGCCGATCCGGACCATCTCCCGTCATTGCCGATGTTGGGCTTTTACGGCTGACGACCAGTAGTGGACCTTTCCTCCAGGGGCCGGGGTTGAATGTCCTAGGACCACCCTTCCCAGCCGCAACTTCGCCAAAGTCCAACCGCCTTCCCAAATAGGATTATTGCTGATCTATCCTTTCCGATGAATCCGCTGTTTGCCTTCGCCTTCTCATCCATAGCCGCGCCACTGAAACCCCGGCGACGCGCCATACTGACCGCGTTGCAGCGCCCGTGCCGCGTCAAAATGATCCAGTTGGCGCGTCATCGTCGCTTCGCAGGGGCGTTCCGGGCGCATCGGGCCGGAATCGCCCGACGACACTGTGAACTTCGCCCCGTGACCCGCCCATTATCCAATCGCCGCGCTTGGCATCGCCACTCCGGCAGGATAGCGCCTGCGCCATGACCGCCCCCGCCCATCCGCGCCGCGCCGCCGCCATCGCCTTCATCCTGGTGACGGCCCTGCTCGACGTCATGTCGATGGGCATCGTCATTCCGGTGCTGCCGCAGCTGATCGAGACATTGTCCGGCTCCAGCACCAGCGCGGGCCTGTGGAATGGCCTGTTCGTCGCGCTCTGGGCGGCGATGCAGTTTCTCTGCTCGCCGGTGATCGGTTCGCTGTCCGATCGCTTCGGGCGCCGGCCGGTGATCCTGATCTCGGTCGCGGGGCTGGCGCTCGACTATGTGCTGATGGCGCTCGCGCCCAATCTCTGGTGGCTGGCGCTGGGCCGCATCCTTGCCGGCATCACCTCATCCAGCTTCACCTCCACCTTTGCCTATATGGCCGACATCACCCCGCCGGAGGGTCGGGCGCGTGGCTATGGTCTGATCGGCGCAGCGTTCAGCGCGGGCTTCGTCGCCGGGCCGCTGCTGGGCGGGGTGTTGGGCGAGATCTCGCACCGCGCCCCCTTCTGGGCGGCGGCGGGCCTGTCCGGCCTCGCCTTTCTCTATGGCCTCATCGTGCTGCCGGAATCGCTCGCCCCGGAAAAGCGCATGGCCTTCAGCTGGCGCCGCGCCAATCCTTTCGGCGCGCTGCAATTGCTGCGCTCGCACCCCGAACTGTCGAGCCTCGCCATCGTCAATTTCCTCCTCTATTTCGCCCATCATCTCTTCTCGGCCGTGTTCGTCCTCTATGCCGGCGACCGCTATGGCTGGGGCGCCTGGCAGGTCGGCACCCTGCTGGCGATGGTCGGCCTGCTCGACATGACGGTGCAGGGTCTGCTGGTCGGTCCGGTGGTGAAACGGCTGGGCGATCGCACGACGATGGTCGTGGGCCTCGGCTTCGGCGCGGTCGGCATCGCCGCCATGGGCCTGGCGCCCACCGGCTGGCTGTTCGTCGCCGCCATGTTCCCCAACGCGCTCTGGGGCCTCGCCATGCCGACCATCCAGTCGCTAATGACGCAGCGCGTCTCCGAAAGCGAACAGGGCCAGTTGCAGGGCGCCAACAACAGCGTCGGCGCCATCGCCGGTATCGTCTCCCCGCTCTTCTTCGGCGCGGTCTATTCCGCCTCGGTCGGCACCCGCCCGATCCTGCCCTTCATCGGCAGCGCCTTCCTGATCGCGGCGCTGGTGCTGGCCGGCGCCGCCTTGCTCGGCCACGCAGCCGGACGCAAACAGGATGGTCCTGCGCCGGCCTGAACCGGGAAAACTGGACATATCGGGGCGGTGCGACTAACCGGGCGCGAATCCCTTCCACCGCTCGACATAAAGGCGATTCGATGACGCTGCCCCTTCAGGATTCCATCCTTATCGTGGACTTCGGCAGCCAGGTGACTCAGCTCATCGCCCGGCGCGTGCGCGAAGCCGGCGTCTATTCCGAGATCGCCCCCTTCACCCAGGCCCAGGCCGCGTTCGACCGCATGAAGCCCAAGGGCATCATCCTGTCCGGTTCGCCCGCCGGCGTGCCGGAAGAAGGCAGCCCGCGTGCGCCGCAGGCGCTGTTCGACGCAGGCGTGCCGATCCTGGGCATCTGCTACGGCCAGCAGGTGATGAGCCACCAGCTGGGCGGCGAAGTGCGCCCCGGTCACGAGACCGGCGAAGGCGGCGAATTTGGCCGTGCCTTCCTGACCGTGACCGAACCCTGCGCCCTGTTCGACGGGCTGTGGGAAGTCGGCGAACGGCATCAGGTGTGGATGAGCCATGGCGACAAGGTCACGAAATTCGCGCCCGGCTTCAAGATCGTGGCCGTGTCGGACGGCGCCCCCTTCGCGGTGATCGCCGACGAGGAACGCAAATTCTACGGTACGCAGTTCCACCCGGAAGTCGTGCATACGCCCGACGGCGGCAAGCTGATCGCCAATTTCGTCCGCCATGTCTGCGGCCTCGCCGGCGACTGGACCATGGCCGAGTTCCGCCAGGTCAAGATCGCCGAGATCCGCGAGCAGGTCGGCACCGGCCGGGTCATCTGCGGCCTGTCGGGCGGCGTTGACAGCGCAGTGGCCGCCGTGCTCATCCATGAAGCGATCGGCGACCAGCTGACCTGCGTGTTCGTCGACCATGGCCTGATGCGCCTGGGCGAAGCCGAGCAGGTGGTCAGCCTGTTCCGCGAACATTATGGCATCAAGCTGGTCCATGTGAATGCCGAGGAACGCTTCCTGGGCGGCCTCGCCGGCCTCACCGACCCGGAAAAGAAGCGCAAGTTCATCGGCGGCGAATTCATCGCCGTGTTCGAGGAAGAAGCGGCCAAGATCGGCGGCGCCGACTTCCTGGCGCAGGGCACCCTCTATCCCGACGTCATCGAATCGGTGTCCTTCACCGGTGGTCCTTCGGTCACGATCAAGTCGCACCATAATGTCGGCGGCCTGCCCGAACGCATGAACATGAAGCTGGTCGAGCCGCTGCGCGAACTGTTCAAGGACGAAGTGCGCGTGCTGGGCAAGGAACTGGGCCTGCCCGACATCTTCGTCGGCCGCCATCCCTTCCCCGGGCCGGGCCTGGCCATCCGCATCCCCGGCGAAGTCACCAAGGAACGCTGCGACATATTGCGCAAGGCCGACTTCATCTATCTGGAGGAAATCCGCAACGCGGGCCTCTACGACGCGATCTGGCAGGCCTTTGCCGTGCTGCTGCCGGTCCGCACCGTCGGCGTGATGGGCGATTACCGGACCTATGACAGCGTCTGCGCGGTGCGCGCGGTCACCTCGACCGACGGCATGACCGCCGACATCTATCCCTTCGACGCCGCGTTCCTCAGCCGCGTCGCGACCCGCATCATCAACGAGGTCAAGGGCATCAACCGGGTCGTTTACGACTACACCTCGAAGCCCCCCGGCACGATCGAGTGGGAATAAATCGGAACAACTGACCGTCCGAGGGACGGTTATCCGATTTACTCGGCGGCGCAAGCCGCCGCAGCCCTTGCCGCTTACCGCGCCGCCAGCACCGCCGCCATCTGCGCCACCAGTTCGGCGGTCGGCCCGGCATCGTCCCAGGCATAGAGCGACACGCGCATATCGGCCTCCGCCCCGAACGGCGCATAGGGTCGCACCGCCCGCCCGGCCGCCGCGCGCAGCGGCACCAGCGACAGGCCCATGCCCGCCTCCACCGCGGTCAGCACGCTGGTCAAGTCGCTGCCGGTGAAGGCCACATGGCAGCGCCGCCTTTCCCGTCCGATCCGGTCGAACATCGCGTCGCGATAGAGGCCGCCCGCCGGGAAGGCGACCAGCGGCAGCGGATCGGGCCAGTCGCCCTGCCGATCAGCGCTTTCATGCCAGCCGATCGGTTCGGCGAAGCTGGCGCGGCAATCGGCGCTCGGCGTCGGTTCCTTGACAGCGATGATGTCAAACTCGCCCGCGCGGTATCGGCGCGTGAGATCGCGGCTGAGGCCGGTGGTGACGTCCAGCCGCACCGCCCGATATTGCTCGGAAAAACGCGCGAACACCCGCATCATATCACGACTGGCAATGTCGTCGGGCAGGCCGATGCGGATCGACGCGCTGCCGGCCGGATCGGCAAGCAGGCTTTGCGCCTCCTGCTGCAGCGACAGGATGCGCCGGGCATGGCCCAGCAGCCGCTCGCCCGCCGCCGTCGGCCGGACCGGCCGTGCCGCCCGATCGACCAGCATGTGCCCCACCGCCTGTTCCAGCCGGCCCAGTTGCTGGCTGATGGTCGACTGGGTCATGTGCAGCCGCTGCGCCGCAATGGTGAAGCTGCCGCTGTCGGCGATCGCGACAAAGGCACGGAGCAGGCGCGGATCGAGCATGGCATTCCATTTGGATTATGAATGATTGCCATTCATATATGTTGTTTGTCGATGATGCAGCCCCTGCCTATCCTGCGCGCCGCACAAGAACCGGGGATTTTCATGAAGACGCTTCTCGCCGCGCTGCTGGCCGCCACTGCCCTGTTGCCCCTGCCCACCGCAGCGAAGGCCGCGCCGGCCCGCGCCGACCTGCTGATCCGCCATGCGACGCTGGTCGATGTCGAGCATGGCCGGCTGGTCCCCGATCAGGCCGTCGCGACCAGGGGCGACCAGATCGTCGCGGTCGGCAACGACGCCACGATCGCCGCCGCCTGGCGCGCGGGTAAGAATGTCGAGGCGAAGGGCCGCTATCTCATCCCCGGCCTGTGGGACATGCATGTTCATTTCGGCGGCGGGCCGGAACTGATCGAAGAGAATAAGGCGCTGCTGCCGCTCTATATCGCCAATGGCATCACCACCGTGCGCGATGCGTCGGGCGACCTGCCCTATGATGTGCTGCGCTGGCGCGGCGAGATTGCCGACGGGCGCCTGTTCGGCCCGACCCTGCTTAGTTCCGGCCCGAAGATCGAGGGGATCAAGCCGGTGTGGAAGGGCACGCTGGAAACCGGGTCGCAGGCCGATGTCGACCAGGCGATCGCCAAGCTGAAAGAACTGAACGTCAATTTCGTCAAGATCACCGACAGCACCCTGAAGCCCGATCTGTTCCTCTATGCCGTGCGTCAGGCGCGCGCTGCCGGGCTGCGCGCATCGGGTCATATCCCGATGGCGCTGACCGTTGGCCAGGCGATCGACGCCGGGATCAGCTCGATCGAGCATATCGACTATGCCCACAAGGCGGGCGTGAAGGATGAGCCGCGGATCACCGCCGATTTCGCCGCCGGCAAGATCGACCGGGCACAGGCCAGCGCGCAACTGGATGCCGGCTTTGACGAAGCCACTGCCATGGCCGCCTATCGCGACATGGCTGCACGCGGCGTGTTCGTGACGCCCACGCTCAGCATCTCGCGCACCGTCGCCTATCTCGACCAGAATGATCACAGCGCCGATCCTGAACTGGCCTATATCGGCCCGCGCCTGCGCAAGACCTATGACTGGCGGATCGAGCGCGCGGCCAAGGCGACGCCCGATCAGATCGCCCAGCGCCACGCCATTTACGAGCATAATGCCGCGATCCTGCCGCTGTTGCAGCAGGCCGGCGTCACCATCATGGCCGGCACCGATGCCGGCTTCCTCAACAGCTTCGACTATCCCGGCTTTGCCCTGCACCAGGAACTGGCGCTCTATGTCGATCGCGGCCTGACCCCGGCCCAGGCACTGGCCAGCGCCACCCGCGCCGGCCCGGCCTGGTTCGGCCTGCTCGACCGCTATGGCGCGGTGGCGGAGGGCAAGCAGGCGGATATGGTCCTGCTGACCGCCAATCCGCTGGAGGATATCCACGCCACCAAGGCGATCGACGCGGTGATCCTGCGCGGCACATTGCAGGACCGGGCCAAGCTCGACGCGCTGCTGGCAGAGACGAAGGCGAACGTCGCCGCCTGGAACGCCGCGACCCGGCCCTGACGGATCAACCGCGCATCAGCATGTCGGCCGGCACCGGCAGCATGTCGACCTTGCCGGTCGCCACGTCATAGACGGCGGCGACCACCTTCAGCGTACCGGCCTTCACCTTCTCCTCGATCACCGGCGAGGCGTTGACCAGAGTCGCCGCCTGCACCAGCGCATTGGTGCGGGTGACGATGGCCGCATCCTTGCTGCGGGCGAGATAGAGGGCGGGCAGGATCGCGGGAAAGAGCGCGCTGATCTGGCCCGGCACCTCGGGATTGTCGATCGCCGCCTTCACCGCGCCGCAATTGCTGTGGCCCATGACGACCAGCGCCTTCAGCCCCAGCACCGCCACGCCATATTCCAGGCTGGCGACGATTTCGGGCGTGGTGATGTTGCCGGCGATGCGGGTGACGAACAGCCGGCCGATATATTCGTCGAACACCATCTCCACCGGCACGCGCGAGTCGGCGCAGGAGAGGACGCCGACCACCGGCCATTGCCCCTCGGCCGCGCGCGCCTTGATGATCGACAGGTCCTGCAGATGGGCGGTCGGCTTGCCGGCGACGAAGCGAGCGTTACCGGCCATGATCTCAGCCAGGGCGGCGTCCGGCGTCATCGACGCATCCGGGCCGTCGGCGGCGGGCGCCGCCATCGCCGGCATGGACGGCAGGGCGGCCATGGCCACCCCGCCTGCCATCGTCATCGCTGTCAGAAAGGCGCGGCGGGAGGGCGCGGCGCCATCCTCCTCCTGCGTCCCGTGCGGCTGGTCATGCATGCCATCGACGTCCGAACACATGGGTCTGTCTCCCTGTGATGAGGAGGCGCCATGATGCCGGACCGGTTTGCGCGAGGCAATGGAAAGACCTAGACCGCTGGCATCGCCGACGATCCGATGGAGCCCCGCTTGCCTGACACCCGACTTGGCCATCCCGTCTATCGCGACATGCCGACCACCATTTTCGAGCATATGTCGGCCCGCGCGCGGGAGACCGGCGCGATCAATCTGGGGCAGGGCTTTCCCGAAGGCCCGGGGCCACAGGAAGTGCTGCAGGCGGCGGCGGATGCTCTGCTGACCCGCTCCAGCCAATATCCACCGATGCCTGGCCTGATCGAACTGCGCACTGCGCTGGCCGATCATTATGCCCGGCGTCAGGGGCTAGACCTCAACCCGCAGGACATCATCGTCACGTCGGGCGCGACCGAGGCGATTGCCGCCAGCCTGCTGGCGCTGGTGAGGCCCGGCGATGAAGTGCTGATGCTGGCGCCGCTCTATGACGCCTATCTGCCGCTGGTGGAGCGGGTCGGCGGCGTGGCCAGGGTGGTGAAGCTGACGCCGCCCGACTGGCGCCTCACCCGCGAGGCGCTGGAGGCGGCGATCACGCCACGGACCCGCATCCTGCTGATGAACAATCCGGTGAACCCGACCGGCATCGTGCTGCGCGAGGAAGAGCTGGCGCTGCTGGCCGACCTCTGCGTCAGCCATGACCTGATCGCGCTCTGCGACGAAGTCTGGGAGGAAACCGTCTATGACGGCCTGCCGCATCGCCCGCTGATCGGCTTTCCCGGCATGCGCGCGCGCACGGTCAAGATCGGGTCGGCCGGCAAGATCTTCTCCGTCACCGGCTGGAAGGTCGGCTGGATGTGCGCCGCGCCGCCGATCGCCACCCTGCTCGCCCGCGCGCACCAGTTCCTGACCTTCACCACCCCGCCCAACCTGCAATGGGCGGTGGCGCAGGGGCTGGGCTGGCCCGATGATTGGCTCCGCGACCAGCGCGCCGCCTATCAGGCGTCGCGCGATCGGCTGGCGGCGGGGCTCATCAGGGCGGGCTATGTCGTGCAACCCAGCGGCGCCACCTGGTTCCTGTCGATCGACCTGCCCGCGTCCGGCATCGCGATGGACGATGTGACCTTCTGCAACCGGATCATCGACGAAGCCGGGGTGGCGGCGATCCCGATCTCCGCCTTCTACCCCGACGATCCGGTCACCCATCTGGTCCGCCTCTGCTTCTCCAAGTCGGACGCGACGCTGGATCAGGCGATCGAGCGGCTCGCCGCCTTCCGCGCCAGCCTTGGCTGACGCAGGATCGCCGCGCCCAGGATCAGCATGACGATCAGCAGCAGTGCCTGCGCCGCCAGGAAGGGCGGCTCGCTGCCGGTCGGCGCCAGCCGATTGAGCGCCGGCACCTTGAGGAAGCCCTGCACGACAGCCACGAACAGGTTGAGCCACAAAGCGATGGTCGCGGTCACCGCATAAATGCCCCGTGCCCGGCCCCGCAGGCCAAGGCCGTAAAAAGCAGAGAAGGCGATAATCAGCACCAGCGTCGAGATAATGCCGACGCCGATCGCCGGGGTGAAGCCGCGAAAGGGAAAGAGGAAGCCGGTGAGGCCGGTGAGCAGGGTCGTCACCAGGAACAGGCCCTGCACTTTTGGCAGGACATGCCCCTTCGCCATGGCCGGCAGGGCGACAAGGCCGCTGACGATGCCGATCAGGCTGATCGCGACATGCAGGGCGATGAAGGCGGGAATGGAAAGGCCGAGGATCATGATGCTTCTCCTAGTTTCCAAAACCCGTTCGGTTCTCGACAAGCTCGAACCGAACGGGGATAGGGTCACACCCGATACCGGGGCGCCGCATCCTTGAGCGACAGGTTGGGCCGAAGCGCGGCCCGCGCGGCGAGATAAGCGTCGAAATCGGCATTGTCCGGCAGGGCGGGGATGGTGATCGCCTCGCCCATGTCGAGCCCGGCCAGCGCCGCGTCGACCATCACCTCGACATCCATCACCATGTGCGGCGGCAGGCCGGCAATCTGCTCCGCCGTCCAGATGGCGGTGCGGGTGATGCCGGGCAGCACCGCCTGCACCTTCACGCCCTTGCCGCCCAGTTCGACCTGCAGCGCCTCGGTAAAGGCCAGCACATAGGCCTTGGTCGCGGGATAGACGGCGGTGAAGCCATCCGGCATCAGCGCCGTGACCGATGTGATGTTGATCAGCGTGCCTGCGCCCTTCGCGGCCAGCCGCGGGGCAATAGCACGGGACAGCCGCGTCACCGCCAGGATGTTGAGGTCGATGAGGCCGGTGAGATAGGCCGGATCGGTCTCGACAAAGGCCTGCTCCCCGGCGATGCCGGCATTGTTGACGAGGCCGGTGATCGCGTCATCGTCGCGCAGTCGTGCCTCGACCCGTGCCAGATCATCGGCCTTGGCCAGATCGGCGGCGATCACCTCGACGCTGACGCCGGCATCGGCGCGCAGGCGGGCGGCCAGCGCCTCCAGCTTCTCGGCGCGACGGGCGACCAGGATCAGATTGGCGCCGCGCCTGGCAAAGCGATCGGCATAGACCGCGCCAATGCCGTCCGACGCGCCGGTGATGACTATGGTGTCTTTGGTCATGGGATGTCTCCTTGGAAAGACTATTTTCCCGTTCGGGCTGAGCGAAGTCGAAGCCCTTGCCTGAGCGAAGCGAAGGCACCTCGCTCCGCTCGGTGGAACCCTTCGACTTCGCTCAGGGCGAACGGTATCTGTGTCAGCCGTTGATGAAATCGAGCAGGTCGGCGTTGAACCGGTCCTGGTGAGTCTGCGTCAGCCCATGGTCGGCGCCTTCATACACGATCAGCACCGCCTGTTGGACGACCTTGACGGTCGACAGGGCGGCCGCACCGATCGGCACGATCTGGTCATCGTCGCCATGCAGGACCAGGGTAGGCACATCGACCTTCGCCAGGTCGGCGTGGAAATCGCTTTCGGAAAAGGCGCGGATCGAGTCGAGCTGGCCCTTGAGGCCGCCCATCATCCCCTGCCGCCAGAACTCCTCGCGAATGCCCTCGGAGATGACCGCGCCGTCCCGGTTATAGCCGTAGAAGGGGATGGTCAGATCCCTGAAGAACTGGCTGCGATTGTCGAACGTGCCCTTGCGGATGCCATCGAACACGTCGATCGGCAGACCACCCGGATTCGCTTCGGTCTTCAGCATCAGCGGCGGCACCGCACCGATCAGCGCCAGCTTGGCGACCCGGCTGGTGCCATGACGGCCGATATAGCGGGTGACTTCGCCGCCGCCGGTCGAATGGCCGACCAGGATGATGTCGGACAGGTCCAAGGCCGCGATCAGATCGGCCAGATCGTCGGCATATTGGTCCATATTATTATTGTCCCACACCTGGTCCGACCGGCCATGGCTGCGGCGGTCATGGGCGATGGTGCGAAAGCCCTGATTGGCGAAATAAACCATCTGCGCATCCCAGGCGTCGGCGCTGAGCGGCCAGCCATGGGAGAAGATAATCGGCTGGCCGTCGCGCGGTCCCCAATCCTTGTAGAAGATGCGGGTGCCGTCCTTGGTGGTGACATAGTTGCTCATGTGAAATTCCCTTCTTCTGTTCCAGAAGGGCGTCCTTCACGCCCTGTGCTTGCACTATTAGGGGCGATGGCGGAGGATCGGGATTGGCGGTTCCGACATTAAGCGGGCCGATTCCGACAAAGGATCAAGACATGGGCGAGACCGGTCTTCCGCGTGCCGAGGTGGGCATATTGCTCTACCGCAACTGCCAGCAGGCGATGGTCCATGGCATGACCGACCTGATCGACATTGCCGGGCAGTTCTCGGTCCAGCATGGCGGCCCGGTCGTGCGCGTCAGCCATTGGCAGATGCAGGCCGATGGCTGCTTCGCCCGCCGCCATGACACGCATGAAGGATTGGGCGGCACGCCCGACATCTGGCTGGTCCCCGGCCGCCTGACCGGCGTGCCCGAGGCGGAGGAAGCCGCGCCCTATGCCCGCTGGCTGCTCGATCGCCATGCCGCCGGGGCGACGCTCGCCTCCAATTGCGGCGGCGCCTTCCTGCTGGCG
>PJUD01000356.1_pt1 | contig 26875 bp, 30 predicted proteins | sample 1512341 | NCBI WGS metagenome assembly PJUD01 (sample SAMN08177675, study PRJNA422409) | Feces metagenome, whole genome shotgun sequencing project. | isolation source: Chicken feces (3) enriched on wood chips: beechwood xylan treatment | host: Gallus gallus | place: USA: Madison | collected 2015-01-15 | reverse complement strand
CGCAATTACTTGGAGGAGAAACGCAGCATGAATCATGCAGTAGCGAGAAGAGTAGAAGAGTTGGAGCGATTGGCCCCGCCGCTGACGACCCAGCCCGACCTGGACTCATACTGGGACGAGGAGCTTAAGCGGTATGCGGCCAAACCGTTGAACGCGACAAGGACGCTCGTAGAGACGCCGATGGCGTTCATGGAGGCGTACGATGTTGCGTACGAAGGCTTCGACGAGACGCCGATTCGCGGCTGGTATTTGCTGCCGAAGTTTTCTCGCGAAGAAGAGCGCAAGCTTCCGTGCGTCGTGCTTTATCACGGCTACGGAGGCAGTCGCGGCTATCCGGAGGAGTACGCTTCTTATTTGCTGATGGGATTGGCGGTATTCGCCATTGACGTTCGCGGGCAGGCCGGAGAGACGGGCAACCTGATGCCGCAATCTTACGGTATGACGAGAGGGTGGCTGACGCAGGGCATATTGGATCGCGATACTTGCTATTATAAGACGATTACTGTGGACGCACTCAAAGCGCTGGATTGGGCTGCCGAGCAGCCGGAGATCGATGCGGGTCGCATCTGCGCGATGGGCGGCAGCCAAGGCGGAGGGCTCGCGATGATTGCCGCGGCGCTGTCCGACAAGCCGGCGATCGCAGTTCCGCATATTCCGAATATGTGCCATATGGATTTCGGTATTTTGAACTCGGCGAGTTCGCTGACGGAGGCCGCTTCGTTCGTGGAGCGGTTCCCCGGCCATTTGGAGGCGGTGCTCCATACGCTTAGTTACTTCGACAACATGAACCTGGCGCACCGCATCCGCATTCCGGTGTTCGTCACCGTCGGCCTGAAGGACCCGGTGACGATGCCGGAGACGATCTACGCGGCGTACAACCGGATCGAAGGGGATAAGCGCATCGTACCGTTTCCGTTTACCGGCCATGCGGTGACCGGGGAGATGCAGCGTCAGGCGCTGGAGTTCATCGCATCAAGGCTGCTTTAGTATCCCCGTTGATCATGCGGCCTTAGATCATACAAGTCCCTCGCTTGCCGAAGAGTTCATGCGGACACGGTGTTTTAGCCTCCGCGCCCCGGCCTGGGCCCTATGCTTGACCCACAACGTTTACAAATTATTGGATATTAAGCTTTTACGACGGATCTATTTGCACACATGAGCTTACGCAGGGAAGTTAGTCGGAATTTCGTACAACGCAGCTCGAACCAGGCTTAAACGGCGGACGTTTGTAGGAAAAACCGCACAAATCAACTCGGTTCAGACTCAAACGACGAACGTTTGTAGGAAAAATCGTATAAATCAACCAAGATCAGGGATTCTATGTCACTAAAGCGTCTACGATAATTATACGAATAACTTCTGGAAATTATCTGGAAGTGTTGTGGGTCAAACATAGGCCTGGGCCCGGTCAAGGCACTTTCTTGGCCTCCGCGCCCTGGCCTAGGCCCGGTCAAGGCACTTTCTTGGCCTTCGCGTCCCGGTTTGGGCCCGGTCAAGGCACTTTCTTGGCCTCCACGCCCCGGCCTAGGCCAGTGCAAGGCACTTTCTTGGCCTTCGCGCCCCGGCCTGGGCCCGGTCAAGGCACTTTTTTGGCCTCCACGTCCCGGCCTGGGTACGGTCAAGGCACTTTCTTGGCCTCCACATCCCGGCCTGGGTACGGTCAAGGCACTTTCTTGGCCTCCACGTCCCGGCCTGGGCCCGGTCAAGGCACTTTCTTGGCCTCCGCGCCCCGGCCTAGGCCCGTGCAAGGCACTTTCTTGGCCTTCGCGCCCCGGCTTCGGTTCCGCCAATTCCCCCCTACAACATTCCGTTCCCCTACCCTTGCCCAAATGCAAGCTCACGGTGCGAGAAAACAAGAGTTGTCCTACGCGGCGATTATTTGTCCACCTTGTCCTTGTACAGCTCCCGCATCACATGGCCGAGCTCCGGCACGATCAGGCGCGTCATCGCGAGACGGACAGCGCCGGTCGAGCCTGGCATCGAGAAGACGGCGGTCGCTCCGATCGTGCCAGCGATGGCGCGGGACAGAATGGCGGCTGAGCCGATGTCCTCGGCGAAGCTGAGATAGCGGAAAATTTCGCCGAAGCCCGGCATTTCCTTGTGCAGCTGATCGCGGACCGCCTCGAACGTCGTGTCCCTGCCTGCAATTCCCGTTCCCCCGTTAAGCAGAACGGCTTCAACAAGAGGATTGCCCGCGGCCTCCCGCAGCAGCGCGGAGATTCCGTCGTAGTCGTCCTTCACAATCGCGTAAGCAGCGATTGTATGTCCGCCTGCCACTAGCAGCTCGCGGATGAGCTGTCCGCTCTTGTCCGTCTCCGGCGTGCGCGTGTCGGATACGGTAATGATGGAGCAAGCGACGCTGGCGGGAGCTTCCCGGCGGTGCTGCTCGGTTGAGTTCGATGTCATGGAGAACGTTTCCTTCCCTATCGGTTTCCTAGAAAATAACAGATATACGACACGGAGACAAGCGAAAAGAGCAACCGGCGAGAGCTCGTCTAACGATTTTGCCAATGAGTATGAGTATGAGTGGAGTACGAGCAAGGGGACATAACACAGTCTATAGAGGAACGGTTGCGCACGATCGGATCAAGGGCTATTGTAGATTACAGACAGGAGCGGGGGGCGAACTCGGTAAAGCTGCTGTGAAACGGAGAACGGGAGGAGTAAAAGAGAATGAAATATAAAACGGTAGGAAAGACGGGCATCCAAGTATCGGAGCTGTGCTTCGGCACGATGTCGTTCGGAGGCAATGCCGACCGCGAGACGTCCAAGCAATTGTTTCATCGGTGTCTAGACAAGGGAATCAACTTCTTCGACAGCGCGAACGTTTATAGCGGTGGGGTGGCGGAAGAGATTCTCGGCGAATTGATCGCAGGCAGGCGGGACGAAGTGGTCATTACCTCCAAGGCCGGCTTCCCGTCCGGAACCGATCTCAACGCCCGGGGCTCCTCGCGTCGGCATCTGTTTTTGGCCGTGGAGCAGAGCTTGAAGCGGCTTAAGACCGACCGCATCGAGTTTTATTTTATCCATCGATTCGATTCGCTGACCTCGATCGAGGAGACCGTTCGTGCGTTGGACGACCTGCGCCGGCAAGGCAAAATTTTGTACCCGGCCGTCAGCAACTGGGCGGCCTGGCAGATCGCCAAAGCGCTTGGCATTTCCGCCAAGGAGTGCCTGGCCGGCTTCGAGTTAATCCAGCCGATGTATAATCTCGTCAAGCGCCAGGCCGAGGTCGAGATTTTGCCGTTAGCGGAATCCGAGAAACTAGGCGTCATCAGCTACAGCCCCCTCGGGGGAGGGCTGCTGACCGGCAAATACGGCATCGGCAAACGGCCGGAAACCGGCAGACTGGTGGAGCAGAACAACTATACGAAGCGTTACGAAAATGAAACCTACTATGCGATCGCCGACAGGTTCTCCGCTTATGCGAGCGAGCGGGGCATCCATCCGGCTACGCTTGCGGTAGCGTGGGTGCTGAGTCATCCGGCGATTACGGCTCCGATTATCGGAGCGCGAAGCGTGGAGCAACTGGAGCCGTCGCTGGCGGCGGTAGATTTGGAATTCACCGAGGAATGGCGCAAGGAGATTACGGCGCTGTCGATCGATCCTCCGCTGGCGACGGATCGCAGCGAAGAGGCCGCGAACTGATTGCACGAAAGGAGAAAGCAGCATGTTCGCCAAAGAAATCTACACCGGAACGAAGGAAGAAAATTACAGGACGTTGACGCGCCAATTGGAGCACCTCGTGAAGGACGAGCCGAATCTCATCGCTAATCTGGCCAACGCCTCGGCTCTGCTGAACCAATTTCTCGAAGAAATCAATTGGGTCGGTTTTTACTTGCTTGAGGGAGAGAAGGAGCTTGTACTGGGACCGTTCCAGGGACTGCCCGCGTGTATTCGCATCCCTCTCGGCACAGGCGTGTGCGGGGCAGCGGCGCAGAAGGGAGAAACGATCGTCGTCGACGACGTGCACCAGTATCCCGGCCACATCGCCTGCGATGCCGCTTCGAATTCGGAGATTGTTCTTCCTCTAAGGGATCGGAACGGACGCCTGATCGGGGTACTCGATATCGACAGCCCCCGCTTCTCCCGTTTCGACGAGGACGACGTCCGCGGCTTGAACCGATTCGTAGAAGCGCTTAGTTCCTATCTGTAACGGACAGGGAACCCCGTCCGCAAGCCCAAAAGAGGCTTCCCGCACGGCATCGGATGATGCGCGAGAAGCCTCTTCGATTATTGCGGAGCTTGCTGCCCTTGATCTTGCTCTTTCGACGTTCCTTCCGCTTCCGAATCGAGCGGTTCCTCGGCGATCGGATCGGGGACGGCGGCGGTTGCCAATGGCCCCTTCGCCTCGGCTGGCTCCCTGACGAAGCGATCCACTATGACCGGCACGACCAGCGTTAAGACGTAAGCGAATGTCATCCACACCGCATAGGCGTGATGCTGTCCTTCGGTGAAGGAGGAGAATACCGAGTCCCGGTGCCAAACGACGAAAGCGTTCAGCAGCAATCCGATGACCGCAGCCGCATACCCGAATCGGGCCGCGGAGCCGCGCTCCTTGACAAGTCTTAGTCTGACGATCAAGGCTAGGCCGATCAGCAGCAGGAACGACAGCATTTCGAGCAGGAACAGCGAAGTTCCGAAATAAGCTTCTCCGACTTCAAGCAGGACCCAGTCCCCGAACAACAGAAAGAAAAGGGTCGGTACGGCCCACACCGCCAGGCCTAGTCCAGCAATAATCAGTCCCTGCCGCATCGTGATCTGTCCTTTCGCTACTTGTGTGGTCTGTCGTTCTGCCATGTATTCGACAGGGTCAAGCAAAATCCTTCCCGAAACGCCGAGCCTATGCCTAAAATGATCAACAGGCTTCCGGGAATGCCTTATGAACTAAATTCTAGATCAATCGGTTTAAGGCACCAAGCTGCGCAGCACGGTCATCGACCCGTCCAGCGTGTAGCCGCCCAGGTTGGCCGGCAGCAGGAAGCAGTCCCCGGATTTGGCGTCGACCAGGCCGTTCTCCCAGCCGATCGTACCGCTGCCTTCGCAGACGATGACGATGACGAAGCTGTCCGCCGTCGTCGACAGCGACCAAGGCCCGCGCACAATGCCCTTATCCGTCTTGAAATACGGCGATTTGGCCAGCGTCAGCCATTCGCCCGGCACGGCGGACGACGTATCCATACGCTCGGCTCCCGCGCCTTCATAAGCCGTCACGTTCAGCGAATCCTCGATATGCAGCTCGCGCGGCTTGCCGTCCAGACCCGGACGATCGTAATCGTACAGCCGGTACGTCGTATCGGAGTTTTGCTGAATTTCCGCCACGACGACGCCCGCGCACAGCGCATGCACCGTTCCGGCCGGAATGTAGAACGTGTCGCCCGCCTTGACGGATACCTCTTGCAAGCAGTCCATAATCCGGTTTTCCTCGATCGCTTGGGCCATCGCATCGCGATCGACGCCCGGCTTCAGGCCGTAAATGATTTTCGCGTCCGGCTTGGCGTCCAGCACGTACCACATTTCCGTCTTGCCGAGTTCGCCTTGCGGAAGCTTCTCGTACGTATCGTTCGGGTGAACCTGGATGGACAGGTCGTCATTGCAGTCGAGCAGCTTGATCAGCAGCGGAAAACGTCCGTTGCCGGAAGCGCCGCCCTTCGTCCCGAACCAGGCTTCGCCGACCGCTTCGCGGATCTCATCCAGACCTTTGCCCGCGAACGCTCCGTTCGTGACATGCGATACGCCGTTCGGGTGGTCGGCGATCATCCAGCCTTCGCCGATCGCGCCTGCGGGCACGTCGAAGCCGAACTTCTCCAGCGCGCGGCCTCCCCACACTCTTTCTTTGAATTCCGGTTTAAAATGCAGCGGATAAGGTTGTACGCTCATTTCGTTATAGCCTCCTAATAGTCGATTATCGTTTGGTTAATGCAATGAGATAAGGCGAAGCCGGCTTCTGCGGGAAACGATAGACAACGGTCTGAGCGGTCGTCTGCGGAAGCTTCGCCGCCCAAGCTTCAACGGCGTCCGCTTCGTCCTTGCCGCCTTCGTGGCCGGGGTAGACGACAACGGTAAGCGCTCCGCCGGGGCGCAGCAGACGGACCGCCGCTTCCAGCGCGGCCAGCGTCGTACCGGGCAGCGTGATTAGCGGGGAAGAGGCGCCGGGCAAGTAGCCGAGGTTGAACATCACCGCGGCTATGCGGCCGTGCAGCTCGGCGGGCAGCGCCGCCTCCATCGTCTCGTGGCCGGCCAGCACCAGCTCCGCCGGAGCAAGCGCTTTGCCGTCCGGCTCGCCCGCCAAGCGGCGGCGCGTGTTTTCCAGCGCCTCCGCCTGCACGTCGAAGGCGAATACCCGACCTCGCGGGCCGACGGATTGCGCCAGAAACAACGTATCCGAGCCATTGCCGGCCGTCGCGTCCACGACGCAGTCGCCCGGCCCCGCGCGCTCCTTCACCCAGCGCTGCGCCTGACTAAGCACGGAGAGAAAACCCATGCGTTTCTAGCTCCTCCCAATCTTTGACTTGTCAGCTGTCACCTGAACGGCGAGAGCCAAAGGGGGCTGCCCGTAAGGGACTTTTCCCCTCTCAGTCCATGTCCTGTCCTATCCGTTGAACGGCGGGGCCGAAGAGGTTACGTACGGGACGTCCCCTCCCAGGCTTTGCCCTGCCAACTGTCGCGGCGGGTCAACTCGTCGTCGATGGCGTTCAGCACTTCCCATTTGCGCAGGCTCCACATCGGCCCGATCAGCAGATCGCGCGGGGCGTCTCCCGTCAAGCGGTGGACGATCATCTCCGGCGGAAGCAGCTCCAGCGAATCGACGACGAGCGATACGTATTCGTCCATCTCGAGGAAACGCAGCAGCCCGTCTTTCCACTGGCGCACCATCGGCGTTTTGCGCATGAGGTGGAGCAGGTGGATTTTAATGCCCTGCACGTCCATGCCGGCGACGGTTCGCACCGTATCCAGCATCATCTCCCGCGTCTCTCCCGGCAGGCCGTGAATAATGTGGGCGCACACGCGGATACCTCGTTCCCTCAGCCGCCGAACCGCATCGACGAAGCATTCCGTGTCGTGAGCACGGTTGATGAGCTGCGAGGTCGATTCATGGATCGTCTGAAGACCCATCTCAACCCATAAATAAGTGCGCTCGTTCAGCTCGGCCAAATAATCGACGACATCGTCCGGCAAGCAGTCCGGGCGGGTGGCGATGGACAATCCGACGACGCCGGGCTGCTCCAGAATGACCTCGTAGTATTCCCGCAGCGTCTCCACCGGAGCGTAGGTGTTCGTGTATGCCTGGAAGTAGCCGATATATTTCGCCTCCGGCCACTTCAAATGCTGACGGTCGCGTATTTGATTGAACTGGGATACGAGATCGTCGCGCCGGCTGCCGGCGAAATCTCCGGAGCCTCTCGTGCTGCAGAACGTGCAGCCGCCCGCGGCAATTGTGCCGTCCCGGTTAGGGCAAGTAAACCCGGCGTCGAGCATCACCTTGAAAATTTTCGTTCCGAACGTCTCGCGCATTTCGTAATTCCATGTATGAAATCTTTTGCCCGTCCAGAGCAGTGGAGCTCGTTGTTCCGTATCGGTCATGTCCATCGTTGCATCCGTCCTTTGCAGAAGTCGGTATTAATTGTAGCGAATCTCGGGCCAAATTGCGAGAGCGGCTGTTATTGAAGGCAATCATTCATTCCGAATTCCGATTGATCGACCGCAGTTCGATTCCAAACAAACATTGAAATTCAGGCGGAAAACGGCAGCTTTAAACTTGAAATACCTAACATGGTGTGTTATATTGAGAGTGCGACAAATCAATGAAAAAACCTGACATCGCACCATTTTCTGCAGCCTAACTCATCATGTTCTCATATTCGGGCAAGCTGATAGCGAAGATCAAAACTCGATTGGAGAGGTGAAGGCAATGAATACAGGCATACGGATTCCTCAAGGGGACGACACGGTAAAAGTGGAATTGACGGTAAAGGAAGTTTTGGCGCTGACAGGAATAAAGTTCCCCAATAATCATAGCATTGAGATTTCCGCCAAGAAGAAGCTGAATCACGTAATCGAGGGCCATTATCTCGATGAGAACAAGCAGGCGCATTAATTGAAGCGGAATACGCAATCAAAGGGTTGATTCCTATAATGTGGGAATCAGCTCTTTTTTTATTGTCGCTCTGCCGTTTGAAGCCGTGTGGATAAGCTAGCGTTGTGCGAATAAGGGGATTTGTATAAAATAAAGTTTATTAATAATGAAAATCATTATCAATAACAAAAAGAGGTGATCCGACATGGCTCTACGCAATCGTTCGAAGAAACCGAATGAGTCTAGCCTATCGGCGTCTATACCTTCAACGACGGAAATAAACCGTTTCTCATTTTTACAAGAGGGAGAGCTAGGCGTGGAGCGGGCAGAAAAATACGAGGGGGCGGACGAGCCGTGGAGCTACCGCAGTCTTCGCCTGCCGCTCTGTCTGCTGCTCGTAGCGGCCAGAGGCAATCTGGAAATCCGCTCGAGCGACAACGCCGAGCTGCTGGCATGCGGCTCGGCCGCGTTCGTCGAGCAGGGGCGGTCCGTCGCTATCTCGGTGCAGCCTGCCGCCGATTACGAGGTATATCTGTTCCACCTGACAACCGAATCCGTTCCCCAAACGCATGCCTCCGGCCGCATGGGAGCTGAGGGTTTCGGCTGCCTATGCTGGTCATCTCGCGAGCATGAGGAGATCGTGTCGCTGTGCGAGAGAGTGTGCGAGCGTTTCCGGGATGAGACGCGGCTCGGACGGCTCGGCAGTCGGGCCGCACTGCAGGAGCTGGTCTATAAGGTGCTCAGAAGCGAGGGCAAACCGAGGGAAGAGGACACGACGATCAGCGCCGTCGCCGCTACCAAGCGCTACATCGACGAGCATTACGCACAGCGGCTGACGATCGATCGGCTGTGCCGCATAGCGAGGCTGAACGCCAAATATTATATGGAGCTGTTCAAGAAGCTTTACGGCGTAAGCCCCATCGCTTACTTGAACGAGAGGCGCATGGCCGCGGCCCGGGTGCTGCTGCTCGTTCCCGGAGCCAGCGTGCGGGAAGTATCGCGCCGCGTCGGCTTCGGCGACGAATACTATTTCAGCCGAAGGTTTAAGCAGCATGCGGGCATGGCGCCTTCGGTCTTCAGCCGTGCGAGAAAGCTGCGGGTCGCCTCCTACAACTACCCCGTCACAGGGCAACTGCTGGCGCTAGGCATCGAGCTGTGCGCGGCCGCTTTCAGCCCGGAGTGGAGGCGACTCGCTGAGCGATACGAGGCGATAGCGCTGCGCCTTAGCGACGATTCGCATCATCGGGAGCAGCTCTGGGAAACGAATCGCGGACTGCTGCAAAATGCGGAGCCGGATCTCATTATCGGAACGGATTACATCCATTCGTGGGAGTCGGACCGTCTGCGGCAGATTGCCGACACGCATATTCTCGATTGGTGCGAGACGGACTGGCGCCGACAGCTTCAGGATATCGCATCGCTGGTCGGCTGCCGGACAGTGGCTGGGCGGTGGCTGTCTGAATACGGACGCAAAGCCGCAGTCGTTCGGGAACGCGTCAGGCGCTCCGTCCGCGAAGATACGGTTCTGGCGCTGCTGGTGATGGAAACGGACTATCTCGTTTACGGCAGCCGGAACTTGGCCGATGTGCTGTACGGCGATCTCGGTCTTCGTTCGCCGCTGCCGTTCAAGGGCGTCGCCTCCATCTTGCCCGAGCGGTTAGCCGAATTCGATGCCGATCGGATTATCGTCACGGTCGGAGACTACGAAGCGGCCGAGAGCATGTGGGAGCGGTTGCAGAGCGCCGAGTGCTGGCAGCGGCTGAAGGCCGTCCGCACGGGACGTGTCTACCGGGTCCCCCTTGCTCCTTGGTTCGAATATTCCGCGACAGCCCACAGCTGCATACTCAACGAAATTTCCTGTCTTCTTGCTGATGAATGTCCATCTCAATTACCGATTATTATCCATGGCAACCCGTAAATGGATCGACCTATAATTTGGGTGAGAACGATTATCACTCGAAAAGAGGGAACCGCTTTTGAAAAGCTGGGGAAGACAATCTATTTTACTATCCATTTTTCTGTCGTTTGTTATGATGACAGCTGCGTGCGCGCCCGATAAAAATAATGCGCCGCAAGCCTCTTCCGTTACCCATGAAGCGCCGATCTCCGCGGCTTCTCTGGATGCGGACACGCCGGCGGTTCAGCCGAAGGAAGAGGTTCGGGAGGTGACGGACGAGAGCGGCAACCGCCTTGCCGTTCCGGTAGAGCCGAAGCGAATTATCGCCGCCGGGATGGAGGACTACTTGGCCGCGCTGGAAGTTAGGCCGGTCGTCCGTTACCAGTACGCTTATCTGGACGAATATTTTCCCGATGTGCCGAAAATTCACTTCGACCCCGGCCTGACCCCGGAAGTCGCGTTGAGCTACGACCCCGATCTGATCGTATTTGGCTACCCTCCGGACGACTCGACGTACGACTCTTTCTCGAAGGTTGCGCCGACTTATGTCTATACGAGCGTATGGACGCCCGAAGCCGACTGGCGCCAGATGCTTGTCCGCTTCGGCGAGCTGCTCGGCCGCAAGGAGACGGCGGAGCTTAAGCTGAAGGAATACGAGGCCAAGCTAGAGGAAACGAAAGAGGCGTTAAAGAACGAGCTGGGCGAGGAGCCGGTAGGAGTCATGCTTTATATCGGCAAATCGATCTGGGTGATGGGCAAGGACAAGAAGGATTTGTTGGCCGACTTGGGCTTCAAACCGTCGGAGCTGGAGACGAAGTACGGCTCGGATCAAATTTCGTTGGAAATGATGCCGGAGCTGGCCGATGCAGACTTTATTATTTTGGAGACGGACGAAGCCGACACCGCAGACGATCAGAAGAAGGCGGTAGATGGGCTGCAGAGCAGCAAGCTCTGGGCCGATCTCCCTGCGGTCAAACAAGGGCGGGTGCTTGTAAGCTCGACTGAAATCTGGCGCGGCAACGGATATATCAGCAACAGCGTCGCGTTGGAGCAAGTGATGAAGTTTTTCCAAAAATAACGCCGCACGCTGCGGAAATTTACAGAGCAAGGACTGTAACGGCTGCCTGAGGGCAGGGCGCTACAGTCCTTGCCGCATTTTCGGGGAGAATGCCCATTGACAGTCCGCTTACTCACGTGTATAGTTAATTACACAAGTAACTAACCAAATAACGTGGTGGTGAAAATATGTCATTTCCGATGGACGACAGCCGCCCTATCTTCGTACAGATTGCCGAGCGGGTGGAGAACGATATTCTGGAAGGGATTTTGCCGGAAGAGTCCCAAGTGCCCTCGATCAACCAGTTCGCGGCGTTCTACCAGATCAATCCGGCGACGGCTTTGAAAGGGATTAACCTGCTCGTAGATCAAGGCATTTTGTATAAAAAGCGAGGGATCGGGATGTTCGTGGCGACAGGAGTAAGAGAGATAATCGTTAGCAAACGCAAAGAGCAGTTTTATGAGCAATACGTCGTATCGATGGTGAAAGAAGCGCATAAACTCGGCATCACGGCTGAGCAGCTGACAGATATGATCAAGAGAGGGGCGAAGGAGCAATGACGACGATTGTCGAGGTAAAGGGATTGTCGAAGCATTATGGCAAAGTCAAAGCGGTGGATAATGTCAGCTTCAAGCTGGAGGAAGGCAAAATTTACGGTCTGCTCGGCAGAAACGGTGCGGGCAAGACGACGATTATGCATATGCTGACGGCGCAACTGTTCCGTACCTCCGGCGAGATGAAGGTGTTCGGCGAGGAGCCCTACGAGAACGAAAAGGTGCTGAAGCAAATTTGTTTTATCAAGGAAAGCCAGAAGTATCCCGAGACGTTCCGGGTGAAAGACGTGTTGAACGTAAGTCCGTTGTTTTTTCCGAATTGGGATAAGGAGCTTGCGCAGTCGCTTGTCGAGGACTTTCGGCTGCCTCTGAAGCGCAGAATGAAGAAGCTGTCGCGAGGAATGCTTTCCGCCGTCGGCATCGTCGTCGGTCTGGCGAGCAGAGCGCCGTTGACGATTTTCGACGAGCCTTATCTCGGTCTGGATGCGGTCGCGAGAAATTTGTTCTACGACAGATTGCTGGCGGATTACGGGGAACACCCGCGCACGATCATATTGTCCACGCATTTGATCGACGAGGTCAGTCAACTGCTGGAGCACGTTCTGGTCATCGACGCCGGCAAGCTGTTGCTTGACGAGGAAGCGGAGACGCTTAGAGGCAGCGCATCCAACGTCGTCGGGAGCGCGGCCAAGGTAGATGCGTTCCTGGCGGGCAAAAAGGTAATTCATCGCTCCCCGTTCGGGGGCTTGATGTCGGCGACGGTGCTGGGGCAGCTTAGCAAACAAGAGCGGCTGCTGGCAGCGGAGCAGGGGCTTGAGATCGGGCCGGTATCGCTGCAGCAGATGATTGTGCATATGACCGGCAGCAACGGCAATAACGAGGAGGCGGCGCAATGAACAGAGTGGCGGGAATTGTCAAAACACACTTGACGGATAAATTCTCCTGGCTCATACTCCCTTGGATTATTCTGGGATCGAGCTTTACCATAAATCTCATCATCGGAAGCTTGATCGGCGACGAGATCAAGACGGGAGGGCTGGCTTCCATCTTCGTCTACATGCTCGTTATCGGCATTGTCAGCGTTGGGCAGACGTTCCCGTTCCTGATCAGCTTCGGAGCCCGTAGAAAGGATTATTTCTTCGGGACAACGGCCACGGCCGCGCTAGTCTCCATCGGCTCGGCGATTCTTCTCCTGTTGATCGGCTTTGTGGAACGAGCGACGGATCACTGGGGCATCGGCTTGCATTTCTTTGACATTTCGTATTTTGCCGACGGTTCGCCGTTTGCGCAGCTCTGGATTTTCTTCAGCGTGATGATGAATTTGTTTTTCTGCGGCTTTACCGTCGCCGCTATTTATCGCAAGGTGGGGCGCAACGGATTGTTCGGCGTGTTCATCGTACTGACGCTTGCGCTTACCTGCGCTTTCTATCTGATCACTTACTTCGATAACTGGAAGCCGATTCTGGACTGGTTTATGGGCACTTCGGTACTTGAGCTGGTAAACTGGCTGCTCGTTTCCACATTGATTTACATCGCCCTGTCCTACGGATTGCTCCGCAAAGCGTCGACATAAATGGCAAGAGGCTGTCCCATAAGCAGAGTTGCTCAAGATGATCGATAAATTAAGGAAGGTGTATATACCTCCCGGAGACTGCCTCATACGTTCCTGAAATTTCCCTATCACGGGTTTCCCAATTCGAGATTTCAGGAGCGTATAGCATCGGAGGGAGGTATATACACCTTTTATCTTTATTGTCGATTATCTTTCCGAGCGACTTGACCTGCTTATGGGACAGCCTCCTCGTCTTATCGATGAGCCGCGTGGAAAGCCAGAGAACAATCCGGATCAAGCGAACGAATACGGCGAATGACGGCTGCTTGTTCCATACGGCTTACCGTGCACAGCATCACTTTTTCTCCGCCCGATTCCCCGTTGTCCAGCACGATAACCTCTTTCCCGTAATCGCTCTGCAGCGTCTCGCGAATCTCATCCACGCATTCGCTCGTAATCCATACCATTCGCGTCAACGAGAATCCGCTTAGCGCAAAATCGGAGCAGCGGTAGGCGAGCAGGAAGGCGATAATCGAATACATCGCTTCATCCCAACCGAACACAAAGCCGCCGGCGAACAGAACCGCTCCGTTAAACAACCAGTATCTACGGCTGATTCTTCTCGGGGTTTTCGCCTCCGAGGTCATCGCCCAGCCGTCCGCGGCGTCGAGGAAACCGCCGTAACGAAGCACGATGCCGATACCGAGGCCCAAGGCGATGCCGCCCGCCGCAGACGAAGCCAGCGTATGATCCATTGCGGCCGGAGCCGGGTGCAGGAAGAAGGCGCTAAGCGACAGAACGGCAAGTCCCGCAAACGTCAGCAGACGAGTCTGGGCATCCAGCTTGCGATACCGGAACAAGATAAGCGGCAGATTAAGCAGAAACAGGAACAAGCCGAGACGCATTTCCGACAGATAAGAGAAGATGGCGGACGCCCCGGTCACCCCTCCGATCATCATATTGTGCGGGACAAGAAACAGCTCCAAGCCGACCGCGGATAAAATTGCTCCAAGCGTTACCCATGCAAGCCGGACGGAGATGCGCATGTGGGTCATGTCGATACTCCCCTTTTCATCCGATATAAAATTTTCAATGCTGCTTATACTGCGGCGGCAAGTCAAATAAACTTCCGCGCGTACGCTGAAGCCTGAGAAAAATTTTATATCCGGACGTAGGTTGAGGTAAACTTTAGAGGCATTAGAAGGAGTTTGCGCAAGCCGGGCCAATGTAGAGAGCGCGAAGCGCTTGTGGCCGTCGGAAGCAAATGCGGCGAAACTACGTAAAGGTGAAGGTGGAAAACGACCAGCAACAGAGCGGTAAAGAACACTTTGCCGTTCAAGGGAACGGATGTGCGTTTGGTCGCTTTGACGCTGTTAGGCACATCGTGAGCGAGGGAGGAACTTTTGGAGGTTAGAAAGTTGTCGCCAATCGCGACGGTCGGCATACAAAGCAGAACGAAAGCGGCAAGTAGGATCAGAACGAACGATTTGTGGCGAAAAGGCTGTATCGTTGCGGTCATTTCCGTTCCTCCTTTCGTTTCCTGTTCTACCTATGATACCATACAAAATGCAGCATCCTCAATTCAGCCGGAGCAAGGAGCATACATATGAAAGTGAAACACGATCGCAGAGCGCACGTTTGGGCTTTATTGGCTGCGCTTTTATTTATAGTCGTCAGTTGGCTCGTTATTGAAGATAAGCTGTCGTCCTTCGATTCCGGGGTGATCGGCGTTGTCCAAGGGTGGGAATCGCCGTCGGTCACGCGAATCGCCGAGACGCTCAGCGCGATCGGTTCGACGATAGGCGTCATCGTAATCGTAGCGGTGGTAGGCATTTTATTGGCTGCGATGCTTGGACATCGCAAAGAGCTGGTGCTGTTCGGTTTTTCCGTGGGAGGAGCCGCTCTGCTGAACACGGTGCTCAAATCGACTTTCCAGAGGGAGCGTCCTACGCTGCACCGCCTGGCGGAGGAGACGGGGTACAGCTTTCCGAGCGGTCATTCGATGGCGGCATTCGCGCTTTACGGAGTTTTGGCGTTTTTGCTGTGGAGACATGTTAAGAGCAGGAAGGGGAGGCTGATCCTGATCGTGTCGGCCGTACTGCTCGTAATTTCTATAGGCTTGAGCCGAATTTACCTTGGGGTTCACTATCCGAGCGATGTGCTGGCAGGCTACTTGGCAAGCATGGTCTGGCTTGGACTCGGAATCGAGCTGTTTCGCGGCTGGTTGGGAAGCTCCTCGAAGAGTTGAATAAACTTGATGCCACGAAGAAAAGCGGAAGTCCGGTTTCAGGGACTTCCGCTTTTGTTATGGTTAGCCGCTATTCGACAACGATAAATCCGGTCATCGAATCGTGTCCTTGCCCGCACTGGATCGAGCAATGAAATTCATACTTTCCTGCTTTGTCGAGCTTAATTTCCGCAGTTTCGTTGTTTTTGAGCTTGACGTTCAAATCGCTGATTTCGATGCCATGCGCGCCTTGCGCATTTTCCAGCGTAAGCTTGAGCGTATCTCCGGTTTTGACGCGGATTTCCGCCGGTTCGAACTTCCAGTTGCTGGCCTTGATTGTAACGTCTTGGGTGGTCCCCCCCGCTCCCTCGGTAGCCGGAGTCGTCGGACTAACGGTTGGAGACGGAGAGGCGTTGTTGGCGCCGTTGTTGTTGCCTCCGCACGCTCCGAGCGCGAATAGCGCCGATAGTGCGACAAGAGCGATAATTCGTCGAGTCGTGTTCATTCGTGAATAGGCCTCCTTTATGATTCCTTTTCGTTAATATACCCACATTGCTCCCTTTACAACCGACGGCAGTTTGTTCACAATAGAATTCATTGAACGCTGAGCGGCCTAAGGACCGCAGGAGGATAACGGACAGATGAGACTTCGCGGCAGGAAAAGCATGAAGGAAGATTTGGAACGCCAGACGGATTTGATCGTATTCGAGCCCCGCAAGCTTAAGGGACGTTGGAACGAATTTTTCGACAACGATCGACCGATTCATATCGAATGCGGCATGGGCAAAGGCCAGTTCATCAGCCGGTGGAGCGTCAACAATCCGGACATTAACTATATCGGAATGGACATGTACGATGAACTGCTTAGTCGTGCGAGCGAGAAAGCGAGAGCGTTCTGGAAAAAGGAAAGAAATTCCGAGGTTGTGCCGAATTTGGCGCTTGTAAGAGGCAATGTCGAGTTTCTGGAGGAAATGTTCGAGGAGGGCGAGCTGGAGCGCATCTATTTGAATTTCAGCGATCCGTGGCCGAAGTCGAAGCATGGCAAGCGTCGGCTGACCCATCCGCGCTTCCTGATGAAATATAAGCAGGCGCTTAACGAGGTCGGGGAAATCCATTTCAAGACGGATTCGCTCAGCCTGTTCGAATTTTCCTTGAACAGCTTCTCCGACGTCGAACTGCAGATGCGCAACATCTCCCTCGACCTGCACCGCAGCGGCATTCGCGAAGATCTGGTGCTGACGGAGTACGAGGCTAAATTCATCGGGCAAGGCAAGCCGATCTATCGTCTGGAGGCGGTCATCGGCGACAAGGTTCGCGAGGAGCATCGCCGCCGCGTGGCGGACGAGCTGGAGAAGCAGCTTAGCCGGGGAACGACCAAGGATTTCGAATCGGAAGAGGAATAAGCATAAGGTCTCATAATGGACCGTCCTGTAAGTCAGGCAACTAGATCATCGAAATAAAAGAGAGGTATGTATCTTCTGGAGAGCGGAGCGTCTGCCTCATACGGTCATGAAATTACCCTGTCACGGGTTTATCAATCCGATTTCATGACCGTATCAGCAGCGTAGGAAGATACATACCCCTTACTTATCTATCGATGATTCTAGGTTACTCGCTAAATGACTTGCAGGACGGTTCTTTTAAATCCAAATGGAAAGCAGCATGGCGGTAGAGGTTCCTAAGAGCGCGCCGACGATCGTATCGCTGGGGAAATGCAAGCCGAAATAGACTCGCGACAGCGCCACGCCGATGCCGATCGGCAGCAGCGTCGGAATGAGCAGCGGTTCGGCCAGCATCCAAGGCGTCAGCATCGCGAACGCAGCCGTCGTATGCCCCGAAGGGAAGGAAGGGTCCTTGAGCGGACGGCGATTCGTATTGGCTTGCGGGAACACCTGATAAGGCCGAAGGCGGGGAGCGCTTCTCTTGGCAATGGAGACGGGAATATGGCTGAGCACGACGGAGGCGAGCGCGAGCCATCCAGTGCTGCTCCAAGGCTCCGGCGCGAAAATCGCGACCAGCAACGACAGGCTTAAGCTGAACGTCGCCCCGGCGATCAGCGACAGCGCGTGAAACAGCCAGTTCAGTGTGGAACGGTTCCATCGTATGTTAACGTACAGAAATAATGGACGTTCGACTTCCTGGAGCATGCGGTAGATCCGGCTCATGGACTCCATCTCCTTCAGTGCGGGAATGTCTTATCCGTTCTCAGCATAGCATACAATGCGAGTGTCACGGCTGTATTAAGTTTTTTTTAGTTTTACATTTCAGTGCGATGGGTAAACTTTCAAAGGGGAGATTTAGGTCTTCAGATAGAAAAAATGAGCAAATCGATGAAAATCGGTACTGAGCAAGAGGAATTTCTGTTGCGCTATCGGCTGACTCACCGCCATTACGGCATGCAGCGCGTAGAACGCTAAAATGGCGATCCTCCCGTTTTGACAAAAAGGAGCAAAGGCAACAAAATCAAGATTACCTCTTCGGAGGAAACAGACAAAGAGAAAAATAAAAAGAGACAAAGAAAAAAGGGAATCGGGGGTACAACTGAATATGTTTAACAACGTTCTTTTGGCGATTCAAGCGCTAGCCGCGGCCATCGGCGTGTATCAGATTTTTCTGTCCTTTTTCGGTTGGTATCGAAGAAAAGAGCGGATCACGCACAAACCGACCAAGTCGTTCGCGCTCATCGTCGCCGCACACAACGAGGAAGCCGTAGTGGGCGCTTTGATCGAGAACCTGTTGAAAATGGACTATCCGCGCGAGCTGTTCGATATTTTCGTCATCTGCGACAACTGCACGGACGGTACGGCGGACATCGTTCGCAGCTACGAAGGCGTGTACGCCTGCGAGAGAACGAATCCGAACGAGCGGGGCAAAGGCTTCGCGATCGAGTGGATGCTGAAGGAGCTATGGAAAAATCCCCGCCAATACGATGCGATCGTCATGTTCGACGCCGACAACCTGGTGGCGACGAACTTCCTGGAATATATGAACGAGGATCTGTGCAACGGCTACCGTGTTGTGCAGGGCTACCTGGACACGAAAAATCCGCACGATTCCTGGATCAGCGCCGCCAACGGCATTACTTACTGGTTCTGCAATCGGCTCTGGCAGCTGCCGCGCTATAACCTGAAGCTGTCCAACTTCCTGGGCGGCACGGGCATGTGCTTTGAGACGAAGCTGCTGAAGGAGATGGGCTGGGGAGCGACGAGTCTTGTTGAAGATTTGGAGTTTACCGTCCGTTGTATCCAGAGGGGCATCTATCCGAAATTTAATTACGACGCGCGCGTCTACGACGAGAAGCCGATTACGTTCCGGGCGTCGGCCCGCCAGCGCTTGCGCTGGATGCAAGGACACTTCGACGTGTCGCGCCGGTACATGCTTCCGCTGCTGTGGCAGGGGATTCGTACGGGCAGCATCGTCAAGATCGACGCCGCTCTCTATATTTTCAACGCGTTTATTTACTTGATCGGCTTCCTTGTGACGTTGGCGCTCTGGTTCGATATGATGCTTCCGGGCGACCCGCACCTGACTTCCATCTATGCGAAAATGCCGCTCGGACTGTCGCTCACGATCGTGCTGTACGGTTATCTGCAATGTCCGATCGCGATGCTGATGGAGAAGGTCAACTGGCGTATGTATGTGAAGCTGCTGCTGTTCCCGGTATTCTTCCTGTCCTGGTGGCCGATCGCGTTCTATGCGTTCTTCACTCAGAACAACAAGACGTGGAGCCATACGCAGCATACGCGCGTTATTCGTTTGGAAGAGGTTCAGGGCAAACAGATGTAATTCGCTTGCATGGCTTGGTAAGGGAGTGCTAACAAGGCTAAGCTGCAAAATGCAAATCGGAATGTTGACATTCTGCGGCGGGCGTGGTAAAGTGGTCGTTGTGACTGGTTATGTAAATTAATCAGCACGCGCAAGCAGAAGCGCCCGCTTCTCACCCGATCGGCTATAGCTGACGGGTTCAGCGTAGCCGACGATATACGGAAGTGCGACGGAAGCCTCGGCTTTCCGGCATGGACGTTAACGTGAGGACTGGATGCGGGCCGAATGCGGCTCGCATTTTTTGTTTTTGTTTGTGAACCTTTAGTTCGGCAGACTATTTCGGAGGTGGAACATTATTAGCAAGGATCATCAAATCAACGAGGAAATCCGGGCGAAAGAAGTCAGGCTGGTCGGCTCAGAAGGCGAGCAACTGGGAATCAAACCTTTTCGTGAAGCGATGCAGATGGCCATTGACGCGAATCTTGACTTAGTCAACGTGGCGCCGCAGGCGAAACCGCCGGTGTGCCGCATTATGGACTACGGCAAGTTCCGTTATGAGCAGCAGAAGAAGGAAAAGGAAGCTCGGAAGAATCAGAAAATCGTCGACCTTAAAGAGGTTTGGTTTCGTGCGAACATTGAGGAACACGACTACCAGACGAAGTTTCGCAACGTTGTGAAATTTTTGAATGACGGCGACAAGGTGAAATGTTCCGTGCGGTTCCGCGGTCGCGAAATTACGCATGCCAGGCTTGGCCAGAAGATCCTGGAGCGAGTGGCCAGCGAGGTTACCGACATTTGTATCGTTGAACGCATGCCTAAGCTGGAAGGCCGCAGCATGATTATGATTCTGGCGCCGAAACCCCACTGACAGGAGGATACTATCCATGCCTAAGATGAAAACACACAGCAGCTTGAAAGACCGTTTCAAAGTAACCGGAACGGGCAAAGTGAAACGCTTCAAAGCTTACAAAAACCACTTGCTGTCCCACAAGTCCGGACGTCAGAAGCGCGTTCTGGGCACGCAGCCGCTGGTTGCCCAAGGCGACGTTCGCCGCATGCAACAACAAATCGCTAACTTGAAATAATACAGAATTGGGCGGTTTCGTCCAATCAAGTTCAAAAGTTCGGCTTTCAGCCCGGCTGAGTTCAAGATTCGACGTCGAATCCGCTTCAGGGATATCGCTTCGTGATCAAAATCGGACTTTTGAACCTCATATCGAACACTTCCGGGAGGTAATGAATCATGGCAAGAGTCAAAGGCGGATTCGTCACGCGCCGTCGTCGCAATAGAATGTTGAAGTTGGCTAAAGGTTACTGGGGCGCGAAACATCGCCTGTTTAAGAAAGCTAAAGAGCAAGTAATGAAATCCTTGATGTACGCATACCGCGACCGTCGTCAGACGAAGCGGAACTTCCGCAAATTGTGGATCGTGCGTATCAACGCAGCAGCTCGCCAGAACGGCCTGAGCTACAGCAAAATGATGCACGGCCTGAAACTGGCCGGCATCGAAGTAAACCGCAAAATGCTTGCCGACCTGGCCGTGAACGACATCGGCGCGTTCAACTCGCTGGCCGGCGCAGCAAAAGAAAAAATCAACGCTTAGTTCTAGCGTTAGAGCAGACAAGCCTCGGGCGACCGGGGCTTGTTTTATTTTCGCGTCCAGCGGGAGAAGGACGAAACCATATTAAGCGGATAATCCGCGCTAATTTTTTCGAATGGGGAAAATGAGCGGAAAGAGAGCGGGTTATCCGCCTTATTTTTCTAAAGCGGGTTATCCGCTTTAGGTCGCTCGGAAAATGGTGCGGAAACGAACTTAAAGTGGTGTTTGTAGCTAAAACTCCCCTTAAGCAGATCGCAGGCAAGGGACAGGAGTCGAGAGTTTTTCGCACGAGCAACAATCGAGGGTTTCTTGCAAGGGAGGCAATCGGTGGTTTTTCGCGGTGGAGCTGCGGTGTGTTGGAAACATTCGTCTCGGTTAATCGGAAAAGGAGGGAATCGGTTTGTCATCAACAATCGCGGCGGCGGAGTATTCATCCTTTCGTTATCGTTTAATCGTCCTGCTCTTGGCCGTCGTCGTAGCCGGGATGAGCCAGGGGCTGCTGCTGCCGCTGTTATCGATCATGCTGGAGCGTTCCGGGGTTTCCTCGGATATGAACGGATTGAATTCGGCGGCGATGTATATCGGAATTTTCTGCACGATGTTTTTTATAGAACGGCCGGTTAAGCGCTACGGTTACAGAAACGTAATTGTGGCGGGAATTGCGATCGTGTCCATGGCCGGAATTCTGTTTCCGTTAACCGAATCATTGGCCGTGTGGTTCGTTCTGCGGTTGCTGGTCGGCGTCGGAGACAGCGCGCTTCACTATACGACCCAATTGTGGATCGTCAGCTCAAGCCCGGCGGAGGGACGGGGAAAATATATTTCCTTCTACGGAATGGCTTACGGAATCGGGTTTAGCGTAGGCCCGCTGGGAATCAATCTTCTGCCGCTCGGCAAAGCCGTTCCTTTCCTGACTACATCGGCGATCTTCGTAGTTGTGCTTCTGCTTGTGCTGCGGCTGAGAAACGAGTATCCCGAACCGATCAAGAAGGACGCAGCGCGGGAGAATCGGTTCATGGCGACTTATCGAATCGCCTGGTTCGTGCTGATTCCGGGCTTGCTGTACGGATTGATGGAATCCTCCATGAATAGCAGCTTTCCGCTGTATGGCTTGCGGATCGGGCTGGAGGGGCATTGGATCTCGCTGCTGCTGTTGGCATTTGGCGTCGGCTCGCTTGTTCTGCAGCTTCCGCTTGGCATGCTGAGCGACAGAATCGGGCGTAAGCCCGTGCTGATCGTTTGCGGATTGACGGGCGCCTTGGCATTCTTAACAATTCCTGCGGCGGGAAGCCAGGTTGCGGTTTTGTTTCTGTTGTTCGCCGTTGCGGGAGGCGTGGTCGGTTCGTTCTTTACGCTTGGCCTTGCGTATGCGGCGGATATTTTGCCGCGGTCGATGCTGCCGACGGCGAATGTCATCGCCTCGATTCACTTCAGCATCGGGAGCATGATGGGCCCGACTCTTGGCGGGTACGGCATTCGTTACGTATCCATTCACAGTATTTTTCTGTTTCTGGGCGCCGCGTTTCTCGTATTTTCTTTGCTAGGCTTCGGATTCCGTGCAAAGCACAACCGGGACCCGGCGCAGCAAGGCGGTATGCCTTGAAGCCCAAGCCCCGGCACGGTGCCGAATGCTTTACAGCTTCCTAATTCGGTACAGGATGACCGCCGCTTCCGTCGCCGACCTGCGTGGACAGCTGAAGCTGGGAGCTGGCGGGCTCGATCAGCTTGACCCAAGCCGTAACCTTGTACTTATCGCCTTTGTCCACATATTTCTCCACGCGAACGTAGCAGTCGACGGTTTTGCAGAAACGCTTGCGCGTCATCGGCTCTCGCGACAGGGGCAAGCCATTCCGACGGGAGAAATAAGGCGATTGCGAGCAGCAGGAAGGCGGTTCTCTTGAGTGGTGCGGGCGGGAAACCGGGTAAAAGAGCAGGGAGGAACGGATATTGAGAAAAGGAGGAGGATTTCGTTAATGGAGGGGAGGTTAGCTTAAGAGGCGAGCGCTTCGTTTGTGATTTTGGCGATGTCAATCGGGGAGCGGGAGCCTTCGCTGACGAGATCGGGGAGGATGTTCCGCAGAAAGTAATCGACGCAATGAAGTTTGATTTGCTTGATTTTGATCAGGGCGTTCCGGTACATCGTGACGAATTCCTTCTCCGTGTTGCCCAACTGGAGCTCCGAGAAGGCTTCGTAGATCTGGTCCATTTTGTCGGCAACTTCCAGAATCAGGCCTTCGACCGAATCGTCTTTGCCTTCGCGCAATTGTCGGCGGAAAATAGGCTGGAATTCGGCGGGAATGTGCTCGTCGATGAAATGGTCGACCATGCCTTCCTCCACCTGCTGCAGCATCGCCCTCAACTCCAGCGAGTAGTGCTTCACGGGCGTCTTGATATCGCCGATGAAAATTTCGCCGTAATCGTGACTGCTCGTAATTTCGTACAGCTTTTTCCAATCGATGGTGACTCCGTTGCTCTCCTCGATATCGGCCAACGTTTTCGCATACTGCACGACCTTCCAGGAATGCGCCGACACACTGTGCTCCTGAAATTTGAATTTCCCCGGGCAGCGGATGATCCGCTCCAGATCGGTTAACGATTGAAAATACGCATGAATTCCCATCTAATCAGTCCTTCCTTTGCCATTATCGGCGTGTTCTTTTACATCCAGTGTACAATCGGTTTGTTAAGAGAGAATTAAGCGGAGCGTGGAAGTCTTATCCTGTGAGGAGCAAGCCGAAACAAGGCGGAGCAATCGGCGTGGATTCGATCGTTTTAATTGATAATCATTTTCATTTGGGCTACGATTAGACGGAGATCACGGAAGGAGCGAAGCCGGATGACAAATGAGAAAATTATCGAGGCTATCCAAGCATGGACGCGCTCGTCCATTGCACTTATAGATGTTCGTTACCAGTCGATTCACAGGGAAGAGCCGATACAAAATTACAGGATGCCGACCAGCATGCTGGTGTATACGTATGGGGGAAAAGCCGATGTGAAATTGGGCCACACGGTCTATCATACGGAACGTTTCGGCCTGTTTCACGGGGGCAAGGGGACGGAACTCTCGATTCATCCCATTGGCGAGCAGTTGGAAATCTTCATGGTCTTGTACAAAGCGGAAGCGGCCCCCTTCTACAAAAGACAAATTCACCGCTTGCTGGAACGAACGAATCCTTTTATCCAATTGTACGGATTTTCGCCGGAAAACCCGATTTTTTTTATGGAGAAATTTCAATGTCTGCACGATCGCTGGGAACGGGAATCGGCCATGAATCAATTTTACGCGAAAGTTGTTTTCTGCCAGTTGATCTATGAAGTGTACGAGGAGCTGGGCAAGGCGGAAATTCGTTTTTTTGAACCCGATCTTGCGGCGGCGGCCAAGCGGTATCTGGATGAAAATTACGCGCAGCCTCTGTCGATCCAGCAGATGAGCAGTCTGTTTCCAATCAGCGCAAGTCAGTTGAGCAGACTGTTCAAGCAGCGCGAGCGCAAAAGCTTGCAGGAGTATTTGAACGGGAAGCGTCTGGACGCCGCCAAGCACTATTTGCGCAACTCACACCTCACGATTAAGGAAATCGCCGAGGGCTGCGGTTTTGTCCATGAGCTGAATCTGATTCGGATGTTCAGAAAATACGACCGGATGACGCCAAGCGAATACCGCAGAAAAGTGATACATAACATGCATAATCCTGATATTGATAATGATTCTCAACGCCTTTACACTGAGATGGGACTAGACGGATTAGCCCAATCTACAGGAGACGGAGAGTTATCCATGTTCAGACAGACAAGAAGCAAGGAAATGATATTGGCGGCCGCGATGAGTCTGATGCTGATCTTGTCGGCATGTACTTCGAACGCGCCGGCGAATAGCAGTTCGCCGAGCTCGTCGCCGGCACAGTCGCAAGTCCAGGAACAGCAGAGCGCCGAAGCAAAGGGGACGGAGATGGCAGCGCAGACGAGAGTGGTCACGGCGGTTAACGGAGAGGTGGAGGTTCCGGCCGATCCGCAACGGATTGTGTATTTGGTGGGGAACAACGTTGGAGATATTTTGCCCTTCGGGAAAACCGTTGTCGGCATCGATATTTATGGCGATCCTTCCAAGCGGCCCGAGGAATGGAGGCAGCAGTGGGGGCGGCATATCGCCGATGTTGCGCTTGTTCCGGGAGACGACCTGGAAGGCATCATGGCGCTTGAGCCGGATCTCATTATCGGTTCTTCCACCTGGACATCCTCTTCGCCGGAGCAGTTGAGCAAAATCGCTCCGACGATTTTTTATAATGAAATGTCTTCGTTGGAGGAAAGGATGACGTTCTTCGGAGAGGTATTCGGAATGGCCGACCGGGCCAAGGAATTAATCGCCGAATATGCGGCCAAAGTCGAAACCGCCAAGCAGCGTCTTATCGACTCCGGCATTTATGATAAGAAAATCGTGTTTTTGCAAGGAGTAGAGGAAGGCACCCCCGGATTGCAAGGGGATAAAACGCGGGGCATTATTTACGAAGATCTGGGAATGAAAGCCCCCGAGAAGGTGGAGAAGGAGTTTTTCAATCGAGAAAATCCGCAATCGGAGGGCTTCTATGCGCCGATATCGCTGGAAGTAATCGGAGAATACTTGAGCGAGGCGGATATTATCGCCTATACGAATTTCGATCCCGATGTCGCAACTCTTGAAAAGAAGCTCGTCTCCGTTGCAATCTGGACAACGATTCCGGCCGAGAAGGCAGGCAATGTCGTCTATCACTCCATCGCGGACACGCTGGTCGATTATGATTACGCGAGTCGCATGGTGTCCCTGGATACTTTCGTGAATGCGCTGCTGGAGCTGCCGATCGCGCGGAAGTAGCCCTGATCCGGAAAGGAATTATAGCCCATGCAAGCTAGAAATCTCAAGCGCGATAGCGGGCGGCGATCCGGAAGCTTTGCGATTTGCGTTATCCTTGGACTGGTACTGCTGGCGTTCATGTGGGCGCTGTCGATTTCCTTCGGCGCTGCCGAGATGCGATTCGCCACTGCCTGGACCGCGATCTTTCAATACAATTCGGAGGATTCCGAGCACCAGATCATTCAAACGATCCGGTTGCCGCGAACGCTGGCTTGTCTGATCGCGGGCTGCAGCCTGGCCGTCTGCGGAGCGGTGATGCAAGGGACCACACGCAATCCGCTGGCCGATTCGGGGCTGATGGGCATTAGCGCGGGAGCGACGTTGGCGATTGCCGTCTGCCTGGCATTTTTCCCGGGCACGACCTATGGCGAACGCATGCTGTTCGCTTGCGTGGGCGCCGGAGTCGCGACCTTTATGACCTATTACATCGCTTCGTTGGGCAAGCGGGTCATGACTCCGCAGCGGCTTGTGCTGGCCGGCATTTCAATCTCGATGCTATTCGGCGCATTCAGCCAGTACGTGGCGATTCGTTACCCGATCGGGCAATCGTTGGTCTACTGGACAGCGGGCAGCGCGGCCGGGGTCAAGTGGGGCGAGTTGGCAATCGTCGCCCCGGTTTTTATCGCCGGCTTGCTTGCCGCATGGGTCTTGTCCTCCTCCATTACCGTTCTTAGTCTGGGGGAGGACGTCGCCAGCGGCATAGGCTTACGAACGCGATACGTCCAGGGAGCGGCTACCGTCATCGTACTTCTGCTGACGGGAATCGCCGTTGTCGTGATCGGACCGGTCGGTTTTGTGGGGCTGATCGTTCCTCATATGGTCAGGTACTGGGTCGGCGCCGACTATCGCTATATTATTCCTGCGTCCGCCGTTTACGGCGCCTTGTTGACCGTAGCGGCCGATTTGTTGGGGCGGATTGTCAATAAACCGTTTGAAACGCCGATAGGCATCATTTTCGGCGTGATTGGCGTACCTTACTTCCTATACCTTGTTCGTTCGCAAAGGGGGAGGGGAGAATGACGGAACTGCAACAAAGAAGGCGAAGACCCGCGTATGTCCTAGTCGGCTTGACAGTCGCACTGATGGTTATAGCTTTAATCAGCATCAACTCGGGTAAAATCGGCATGACGCCGCTGGAAGTGGTGAAGGCGCTGCTGGGGGAGGGAACGGAGCGACAGCAGACGGTGGTCATGGATTTTCGTCTGCCTCGGATTGTGCTCGCCGTACTCGTAGGCGTCGGAATGAGCTTGGCCGGCTG
>PJUD01000342.1_pt1 | contig 28015 bp, 31 predicted proteins | sample 1512341 | NCBI WGS metagenome assembly PJUD01 (sample SAMN08177675, study PRJNA422409) | Feces metagenome, whole genome shotgun sequencing project. | isolation source: Chicken feces (3) enriched on wood chips: beechwood xylan treatment | host: Gallus gallus | place: USA: Madison | collected 2015-01-15 | reverse complement strand
TCTAACACCTGTCTATCTTTATTTAAATTCAGTGATTGACATAGCTGAAAAGAAAAAGCCTCGTTTCGATCCATCATTATTTAAAGATAAGGTAAGTAGAAGCTGGAGCTACGATTTGTTGCTAGAATGGACTGATGGTACTATTATTAATAATGAGCAAAAAAGACAGATACGGGATTTGACATTTGCTATGGAAAAGTTGCGGTGAATCATTTGGAATGAGAAGGTATCGTATGGACATTAGGAGCAAAATTTAAGAAATTGATTTCTTCGAAACCATGGTTATTTAAAATATTTAGGTTTGAATCTGTTAAGATTAAATCTTTTTTATCATCCTGTATAATAGCCTTATTAATGCTGTCTTCTATTAATAACTTTTTTATTTTCGATTCTCATATTGTAATGCGCTAGAGCGCATTACAAGTGGACGTGAATACTATTTGAACTAAGGGTTTTCTACTTTGCTGATCCACCGCCACCTAACTGAGCGGTTCATTCCATTGAGGTATACCGATAAACATATCATTTACAAATTTCTCCGTATACCATTGCATTCCAGCGTCCTTTTTATCAAAGTAGGCCTTTATTTTTGAGCAGACTTTAGGGTTATAGCACAACTTGACGCGGAAGTTTTCAATCCATTCGGCCCGTATAACAATGGTAATTAATTTTTTCGTATCTCTGGACAAGCCGATTACGGTAATATCTTGGCACATCCCAGCATACCAATCGATAATATACACTTTGGTACCCGGGCTAAACTGTTTCGAGCCATAGCGAGTTTGCAGTTTCCCTTGACTATAGTTAATTTCCTGTTTGATGTTAGCTATTAATGTCCATAATGGCGTAGATTCTAAAAGATCCATATCGATTCAGTTCTATTAATCAGATAAGACTGCCCTTTTCTTCAAAAATCTAAAAATGATCGGCGAACAGGCTTAGACATTTATGGTCTTGAATTTATACAGAGGCTAAAAAACAATAAAGCGCTCCAATTAAATTAGGACGCTTGACTAAATGCTATTTATTTAACCGGCTATACTAATATAGCTGTAAAATTTCATCATACCAAATCATTTTGGGCAGATCTTATTAGGAGTATTCTGCAAATTTCGCTGTTTCCCTTATAGTATTATGATGGACAAACCCCGACTTTTCGGTATCTCCAAGATACCGCTTACATAACACTTCTTTTCCTCAGATAGCGGCTTAGGTCCGCCTAATTTTGCTATATACTTAAAAGGAAAAGAAATATGGCAAAACACAATTTAATTAAAAACAGCTTGACAGATAAATGTAACCTGTCTATAAGCGAAATTCTGGCATTAGAAAGGAATTTATTAAAAGATAGAATGTCTTTGATCACTAACATATTTTGTTTTGGTGACAAGTTAAAAGCGTTTAATCATTAATTATAAATAACATGAAAAGTAAATTTTTATTACTTCCAATTTTAATTTCAATCTTATCAGGTTGTTCAAAAAGGGAAAATGAGCCCTTTATTCAGGAAGAAAGCATTGGTTTAGATAGTTTATATCAACAACCTCAAAATCCATTTATGGGGATTCCCGATAAAATGTCTGTTGTTCACGTTCGGACCAGTGCAATTAAATATAATCCCTGGCAAAAATTTTATGTATCGCCGGTTGATGCGACAATTATTATGTGGCCGAGTGATGATAAGACACTTGCCATAAAAGATGTAGATAAGGCACTTGAAGGGATAGCACTGGATACGAAAACAAATACCGAAGTGAAAACAGAGAATATCACTAAAAGCTCAGGAATTCAACTGCAAGATTATCGTCCCGGAAAGTATTTAATCGCTGTGATTTTGGATGCAGATGCGGAATCAGGTAAAAGATCTTATAGTAGTCAGGAGATTACATTGAGAGAGTATGGGAAGATTTATATGCATAAAATCTTTTCAAAAGATGTAAAAGATGGAGAATTTGAAGAGTGGTCACCTAAATTAATTGAAAAATGAAAACTAAAATAAACCTTATAATATTATTCTTATTTGTCCTTTTTTCTGATAAACTGATGGGGCAGGTCATATCTGGTGAAGCGAATCCTTGTCCAGAAGTTAACTATCAATATTCATTCAGCGGAGTTTCGTATACCGGCCATTATCTATGGTCTGTGATAGATGGTACTATTGTTAGCCAGAATACAAATACTGTAGTTGTTAGATGGAATAGAAATATAACCGATGAAGGTAAATGGAGACTTCGAGTTCAGTACGAAATCTCTGGAACTGGCGGGATACCAGGTGGCTCAACCTATTTAGATTTGAACGTTAAAGTTAAAACCGCATCCCGTTATAATATAAGTGGTGATAAGGAAATCCCGGGTAATTTTATCGGAACTAAAACTTACACTGCCAATATTGTTAATCCAAAATTTCCTGCCGCTTCATTTTTGTGGACGACAAACACAGGAATTCAAACTATCACAACAGCACCAACAATCAATTTAAGTATAAATGATACGCAGCTGAGGTCGATCATGGTAGCAGGAAAAGCATCGAATTGTTCCGAATGGGGTGAAATGTCTAAAATAGATGTATATTTTACTTCTATTATTACCGGCCCAGCGCAGACATGTGCCGAAGATATTTATACTATTGTCAACCCAGGTATAGTAACACTTGAAAATGCGGCCAACGTTGCGACACTTACGGCATTGGGCAACAATCAGTGGAAAGTAACTCGAATTGGTACAGCAAATGGTATTGTCAAATTGAGATCGACTGTAAATGGAAGAATATATGATAAAAATATAATGGTAGGGGGCAGCACGGTAATAGGATTTGAAAACTTAGATCATTTAGAAGCTTATGATTACGAAACATTTAAAGTGCTGCAAGGGACTGGCAACATGAAGTACGAGGGCAGTATGAACCTTTATAATTATGAATCGGCAGGTCAAACGAGTTATTCTTGGTCTTTAGTTTCTAAATCAGCTGGGAGTCCGATCGTATCTTGGACTGCAGATGGGAATTATGTGCAAGTCAGTTCTAAGGGATCAGGTGGTTGGCTTGTTCTACAATGTGTGATCACCAATGGCTGTAGTATAGAAACAAGAAATTATAGATTTTACTTTGGAATAGAACCTCTAATGCCATAGTCAAAAGAAAGTATACTATTGTGTTCGTTTGAAAATCTATTAAAATTGCGACTTTAAACAAGGGATTTAGCTATAAAACATAGCTGAATCCCTTATTCTTTTACTTCGAATCCCCAGGCTTGTGTGTGTGTGGCTTCAGATCTGGATGTTTGGGTTTACTTTCGGGTGTGACCCTTCTTCTTTTGTCAGCAGTGCCATCTGGTTTGTTTGGCTTTGGTCCCGGTTTGATTGCCTTAATTGTTCCCATATAAAAAATGCTTTTATCTAAAATACAATTAGATCAGAAGGATCTTTTATGGTATCCCGTAAAGATGAATTATAGCTTGCTTTTTTGTTGGGATGAAGTTTAAGTTACAGGCAACTGTAAGCACAATGTTTTGCGGGATCCGATGGATAAGTGCAACTTTGGATAATGCATAATTTAGTAGAAATAACCTTCAATATTCCTAGGGAATTACGGGGTAATGAAAATAAACTGAGGAATTATTTGGAAAGTAAAGAGGAAGATATAGCCAGGAAATTAAATTGTTTCGGAGCTTCGTTCAAAGGGGTAACTATATTATTATTTGACAAGTGCAGTGCTATCTATTCTGGTTTATACCGAAAATTGGTAAGAACAAAATTGGTGGAAACAAATAAACTTTGGAGTAATATTCTGCCCTTTTGTTAGAATGGTGCAAAGATAGAAAAAAAATATTATTTCCAAATATTCAAATGGTTGAAAATTACCTTTTTGTGATGGTTTTACGATGAAATAAATGTCGATCAAAATAATGTAAAATATCAGAACTTAAAGTTATTCACAATTGCAAAACAAAGGAAATCAATAGTTTACAATTGGTAATCTGCAGCAAACGCGTTCTCTGACAAACTTTTACCCAAAATGTGGAAAAGTCAAACTACCGTATCTAAGGAAAAAACATTGATATTTGTTGTGAGGGAATAAAGCTACAACCTGAATGTAGATATTTATTAACTCTTCAGACATGTTTAGACATGTTATCTATGATTAACATTAACTGATAATGTTAGATTATATAAGAATTGATAATATGTATTAAATAACCGTTTAGTAAAATAAAATGATGCAATTTGAAATTTATTGTGATATGAATTTTAGTATATTTGTTTGTTCTGATAGTTTAATAATAAAATACGTAGCAGTATGAGATATGGATAAATATGGGAGGATGATAAAAAGAAAAAGAGCTAAGTCTTGGACCACTTAACTCTTTAATTTTTGTTTCATCCATACCTAGAAAGGTAGCATGAAAGTATCTGGATTTTTAAGTGAACGCAAAATAAAGATTTTTGTTTGTATAATCAAAAGCTTTTGTTCAAAAACAGTATATATACTTTCTCCTTTCTGGCTATAACCGGGGTTATACGCTGACCGGTTTCCTAAGTACAAATCACGTTATTTCTTGGAGTAATTAAGCCGAGGCACATTGCTTTGATTATCTGTTGCGATATTTTTTTCAACAGATAGTCAATACGATCCGCTGCAGGCAATGTTAAAATTTTCAGAGTTAAAAAGTTATGGCTGGAAATGGCAAATCGGGTGACAATCGTCGTCACGGATACGTCGGTGGACTACGCAGTCTCAAAATCCAACAACAGGGTTGTGGACTAAGCGTGATACACAAACAGGACAATTTATGGATGAAAACATCTGGTGGTAAGTTTGAAGGAGTAAGAAGAGAGAAGTATAACCTAAATGAACAGAATTTCTGGGCATTTTAATTGAAAGATATGACAGATTTAAAAAACGAACAATTTGCTCAGATTTTGGAAACATTATCTGAAAATTTGAGTATTACAGAAACGCAGCATAATGCTGCTGTAAGAAGTTATAACGCAGTCGGAAATTGGCTTAGTAAAGATGATTCTTTATTAAAGCCATTTGATCCTGAAATAAAACCTCAAGGATCATTTATTATTGGGACGACAATTCAACCAGTAAATCCAGAAGACGATTTGGATTTGGATATAGTCTGTGAGTTGCACGGTAAGAGGTGGTATTGGACACAAGAAGATGTTAAAAATATAGTAGGTGAACAATTGAAGGCCCATATGACATATGAATCATTATTAGATAAAGAAGGGAGACGCTGTTGGACATTGAAGTATCGTTCTGATTCGGATAGAAATGATAAATATCATATGGATATCTTGCCGAGTGTAATCTCACAAGGTTATCAAATATTATTAGAGAAGTCTTTTTCCAATTTGCAGAAGGATGATTATGAAAGTCTAAAATTGTCAATTACGGACAAGGAAAGCTCGAATTATAGTAGTGAGACTGATCCATCTAAATGGTATCAAAGCAATCCATTTGGATATGCGAAGTGGTTTATGAATAAAGTTGAAATGTATAAGGGAGCTGTATTAAAGGCTTTTTCTTTAAATGAAGCCGTAAAACCAACTCCAAGATATCAAGAGAATAGATTACCACTCCAAAGAGTAGTGCAACTATTGAAAAGGCATAGAGACATTATGTTTTCTGCTGAAGGTAATGAAGATGTTAGGAAACAAAAACCTATATCATGTATTTTAACTACTCTAGCGGCTCGAGCATATCGAGGAGAAGTTGATTTGTCTGATGCTATTTTTGGAGTAATTTCGCGTATGGAATGTGAAATAGAGTGGAAAGAAGACCATTTTGGAAATCGTTATGAATGGATATCTAATCCGGTAAATAAAACTGAAAATTTCGCTGACCGTTGGAATGATTCGGGTTCAGTGCGAAGGGATAATTTTTATAGATGGTTGAGACAAATTAAGGAGGATTTGCGAATGGCGCGCGCTCAAAATGGAATGCACAATATCGCTGAGTCGCTGAAAAAGTCCTTTGGGAACAAACTCGTAGTCGATACATTTTCTCAAATTGGAGAACGTTCAAGGATCTCAACTGCTAATCAATCAAATTATTATTCCAAAAAGGAAGGAGTCATTGGGGCAGCATCAGCAGCGAGCGCTCTTATTAGTAAAGTTCCAGCACATACATTTCATGGGAAATCGACAGATTAAGGCAAAAGTGCCTACGTTGAAAGAACAATACATTGCTTTGAAGAGGAGCTTTCCTGATGCAGTAATGGTATCTGATCTAGACACTTATTTTACTTGGGAGCAGACATTAAAGTCTTCTCCTTTAGGTCAGGAATATAGGATAAAAATGGAATACTCTCGAGGAAGTCATCCAAAAGTATATGTTGTCGAACCTAAGCCACTAAAGTTGGCTGAAGGAGAAAATAGACTACCCCATGTTTATAATCATGAAGGACAGTACTTATGTCTTTTTGTCCACAATGAATGGAGCAATCGCCGAATGATAGCCTATACTATTATTCCCTGGATTGTGGATTGGTTATTTCATTATGAGTTATGGCTCATTGATGGAAATTGGAAAGGCGGAGGCACAGTGCATTAATATTAAAATTTAGAAAAAATGAGTACAACAACTATATCATCTATGAACAAATACCTACTATGGGTACGTTCTGCTGGGAGATGTCAATACATAGGATGTAATAAAGAATTGCATACCGATATACTTACAAAAAAGAGATTTAACCAATCATATATTGCACATATCGTGGCCGATCAACCTGATGGCCCGAGAGGTGATAAGATTAGATCCCCTCTGCTTGCTAATGATATCGATAATTTAATGTTGCTATGTGATAGTCATCATAGATTAATTGACAAGATTGAAGTCTCCGCTCATTCTGAACCAATTTTGTTAGAGATGAAAAGGGAGCATGAAGAGCGAATTCGAAACGTTACAAGTATACATCCGGATAAGAAAAGTTTTATCGTTAGTTACAATGCCAATATTGGTGATAATACACCTAATGTCACTTATCCATATATAAGTAACTTTTTGTTGCCGGATTATTTTCCATCGCAAGACAGTTCGATCGATCTAGGTGTCGTAAATAGCTTGAATAAAGATTCTGACCCTGATTTTTGGGAAATAGAAATAAAGAATTTAAAGCGAAAATTCGATAGGTACCTTTTACCTAGGATAAAATCTGGAGAAATTAACCATATCTCATTATTTGGATTCGCTCCTATCCCGTTGTTGATTAGATTGGGCGTCTTAATGAATGATATTTTGACCGTCGATGTCCGTCAGAAACGACGCGTACCGGATACATGGGCATTTGATCAAGATATTGAAACAGAGTATATTTACGGTGGAAAATTAAGAAGTGCTAATTTGATTGCTCTAAAAATAGAGTTGAGTGGGGATATCACAGATGATAGAATTAAGAATGTGCTTGGAGAAGATGTCTCCATTTATTCTATTCGAATAGATAATCCTAATAATGATTTCGTAAAATCAAGGAAGCAAATAAAAGATTTCGGAAATAAGGTGAAACATGTATTAAATGATCTAAAAAAGAAGCATGGACAAGATGTGATACTCCATTTATTTCCCGCGATGCCTGTTGCTCTAGCTGTTGAATTTGGACGGGTATGGATGCCAAAGGCTGATATGACTGTAAAAATTTATGATCAAAATTCATGTTTGGGTGGTTTCTTAGAAGCATTATATTTGAGACAAGAATAAAAGAGAAAACGATTATTCACTTAGAATAAAGAATATTATTTTTGTTCTTTTGTATTGTTTTAAGAGAAAAAAACGTTTTAAGCGTTGATTTTTTTTTATTTTTAATTTTATAATGTCAAATCAAAACGTATATTCGTTTTAAATATATAATAAAGGAACTATGTTAGTAAGGTTTATTGTTTCCAATTTTTTGTCATTTAGGGAAGAAGTAGAGTTTAATATGCTTGTTGGAGCATTTAAAACTCATCAAAACCACATCCACGAAGGACCTGTTAAGACTCTTAGGGCTTCAGCGATTTATGGTGCAAACGGGGCGGGGAAGTCAAATCTTATCAAATCGATCGAGTTTTTGCAAAATGTAGTTAAAGACAACGGACTGGTTGGTTCGGTGGAACATCTTAAGTACAAATTAAACGATGAAAACATTAATAAGCCTATATCTTTCGAAGTGGAATTTATTATAGCTAAAAAAGTCTATGCCTATGGCGTTAGTTTCAATAGAAATTTAGTTATAAAAGAATGGTTGATTGAGTCTGGTATTAGTAAAGATGATAAATTAATTTTTAATAGGGAGATCAATAAGGCCGGCAAAATAGTGATTACTTTAGCTGATAAGTATTCTAAAACGCAGAAACAAAAGCTATTGATCGAATTAATTAGAGATAATTTGCTGAAAAGTAGTGAATTGCTTTTGTGTAAAGATGAGGTGCTTAAGATAAAAGAGATTACTGAGTTTAAAAGTAAAATTTTGGATGATTTGGTTATAATACACCCAAACTCGAAATTTGGTGGATTAGTGCCTAGTTTAACTACGTCTGAAAATTTTAGAACCTTTGCAAATAATTTATTGGAAACTTTTGACACAGGTGTCTGTGAGTTAGCAGTAGAGAATGTAGATTTTGATAAATTCTTTGGGGAAGATGATGAAGTACTCAAATCTAATTTAATAAATGAATTGGTTCTTGGTCATAACATTTTATTAAATGACAACGGTAAAGGTGTGTTGGTGACTTCAGATGCACAAGGAAATTATATAGTTAAAAAGGTTGTATCTAATCATATTGATAATCATGGAAAAAAGGTAGCTTTCGAACTGGATGAAGAATCTGATGGTACACAAAGATTACTTGATTTCATACCGGCATTTAGTGCTATCTTGGATCAAAAAGTAACATATATCATAGATGAAATAGATCAAAGCTTACATCCTGCCTTGTTAAAGGCTTTGGTGAAAAAAATTATGGATGAAGAAAATGTTGAAGGACAGTTAGTATTTACTACCCACGAATCAAATTTGCTAGATTTGGATATATTTAGACAAGATGAGATTTGGTTTGTTGAAAAGAGTAAATCAGGTAATTCATCAACTATTTATTCTTTGAGTGAATATAAGCCAAGGTATGATTTAGATATCCGTAAAGGATATTTGAAAGGTCGATTTGGCGCAATTCCTTTCTTGGCAAGCTTAGAGGAACTAAACTGGGGAGATTATGATTCGTAAAAAAAGGGGGTATCAGCGAGAAACTCCAAAAGATTTGTTAAGAGATTATCGCTTATTTGCAATTGCATGTGAAGGTGGCAAACGTGAACCTCATTATTTTAAGTTGTTTGAGCATTTTTCTGAGCGGATTAAGGTAGATATAATAGAAGATAAAGTTCATGATGAAGAACTCATGCAAAAACATGAGACAAAATCTGCGCCGAAGTGGGTCCTAGATAGAGCAATTAAATATATCGAGCATGAGGGGCTAATTGATGAGGATGAATTATGGTTTGTTATGGATGTTGATCGATGGGAGACTGGACAAATAAAGGAGGTGATTGATTATTGCCAAAAAAGTAAAAATTGGAATATCGCGTTGAGTAACCCCTGTTTTGAAATTTGGCTTTATCTTCATAAAAAATCTGATATTGATACACTCGAAATCAATTCATGTAATGATTTCAAAAATTTGATTGCCGGATTAGACAAAGGAGGATACAATGTTTTAGATTTTATCATCTTGACAAAAGAAGCGGTGAAAAATGCTAAAAAACTTGATGAAAAGCCAAAAAATTCCTTTCCCGACTTAAAAAGAACAAAAGTATATAATCTCGTTGAATCTGTGCTAAAATTTATTTCAGAAAAGGGGTTTAAAGAATTTTTAGAAATTAAACATCCGATTCTAATTAAAGAACAAGAACTTAAAATAAAAAAATCGAAAGGAAAGTAATATTGCGGTTTTTGCGAAATTCAATGGTAAGCTATTTCGGAAATCTTATAAGATTATAAAATATTTGGCTCAAACAGATATATCGCTAAAGGATGTTTTTGTTAAGACAAAAGTTATCAGATCTCAGGTTAACAATATAAATGTTCTTTAATTGATTTTAATATATAATCTTATGAATTTAAAATCTAGACTTTCTCTAAATACATTTAATATCTTTACTACCTTAATATTAGGCATTGTTAGTCTTATAATTTCAATAAATTCTTATAGAGTAACTGAAAGACAGGCGCAACTAATTGAAAGACAGAGCTTATTGGAAGAGGGACAGCTACAGCTCGAATTAAAAAATGCAATATTGGAATTGATGAACGTGTCCAGTACCTTAAGTCAAGAGGAGCAAGATTATCCGGATATTCGAAAGAGCGTGAAAGCTTTGAATGAAATGAAAGCGATTTTAGATAGAGAGCTTAAAAACAAACTGTTATTTGAAGATGAAAAATTATCTGGAGCTTGGACAGAATTATTAATAGGGGTAAACTTTAATATTAAATTATTCGAAACTGGATTATCACCTAATGTTAAGATTGATGGAGCTTATAATATAATACGATCTCTTAATAATAAGAGTAAAGAAATCTTTGATATCTATAACTTATAAGGCTGCAAAATTGAATTTATTTTTTTAATAAAAAGATTATGAGATTTGAACTCTGCATAAGATCATATCCAGAGGTATAAAAACAAAATAAGTGCTTAATGCAATACCAGACATGATTAAAAAACCAAACACATTTTACAAGTGTAACCTAATTTTCGGGATATCTTCGTTTCTTTTAACAATTACGGTTAGAACGAATGTAATCTATGGTACTGTAGAAAATGTTAGTGTAGCATCAACTATTATAACAATATGGAATTGGCTCATGCTCTTAAGTTTAGCTATTGCAGCTCTTCAGACTTTGGCACTTTCTTATAAGAATGGTGGGATTCAATACGTGTTTTTAAACATACTACTAGTGATCTGTTTGATTATTACGCTTATAGGAATGTTCCTTATTCCATCGGGAGCAATTTTGTCATAATTTTCGTAAATTTACCCTATGAACCAACTTTCCCATTTACCACAACAAAAACAAGACGAATTAGCTGAAATTGTCGGAATAATCTGCGAGATCACTAATCCGGCTAAGGTTATCTTATTTGGCAGTCACACGACTGATAAGTGGGTAGAGGATGAATACGAGGAGAGAGGAGCGAAGTATTCTTACATCAGCGACTATGATATCCTGGTGGTGATACCTGATGGCGACAAGGATAAAGAGCATGATATTGCGAGCAAGATAGAAAACAGAACGCTAAAATATAAGAATGATGTGAGTCCTATTGTACATAGCTTTAACTATGTAAATAAAGGGTTAGAGATGGGGCAGTACTTCTTTAGGGATATCATCAAAGAGGGGATTGTTCTTTTTGATTCCGGAGAATTTATCTTTTCAAAACCTAAATCATTGAGCAAACAGCAAGAAAGGGAATTTGCAATACAGAATTTTGAGACTTGGATTAAGGCAGGTAGTTCATTTTTTGATGGTACTAAAGCACTGTTGGAAAATGCAATAGATAAAGGGCTAAACTTTAGACAAGTTATTTTTAACCTTAATCAAACTGCTGAAAAGTTCTACGGTGGAATTCTTCTGATATTTTTTGGGTACAAACCAAAGACACATCGACTAAAAGTTTATCGGAAATATTCTAAAAATATATCTGATAAGCTCAATCAAATTTTTAATTATCCGATTGGTGATAGTGAAGAGTATCGATTATTTGATATTTTAAATAAGAGCTATTTGGAAGCTCGATACCAAGACGATTATTATATTGATATTGAGGATCTGAAAAAGTTAATATCCAAAGTCGAGATATTGGAGGAAATTTCAATATCTCTATGTGAAGAGAAAATAAAAAGCTTAAACTAACCTAAAATATTTCAATTTTAAACTAATACTCAACTACCATTTTTTTGAAAAAATAAAATCATTATCAAGAAGATCTTGAGGTTGCTTACCTAGTCCTTTCGCATACTCTAAGAAAGTAGTGAAATTAAAATCCTTTTTACCATTTTCGATATTGCTAATATTACTTTTAGTCAAATCGCAGCGCGTAGCAAGTTGATCTTGACTAAGTCCAGCCTTTTCCCTTAGTTGTCTAAGAAAAGCTCCTACTTCAATTAATCTTGGTAAATCACGTTCTTCATTCATTGAAGGCAATTAACTATTACTGGGAAAATAATTTGTTATAAGATCTTGCAACAAATAGATTGGTTTTATATATTTGTATATTCATTCATTGGTAACAGCGTGAGAAACTGAAAACCAAAAATGAATGAAACTTATAGACTTAAAAAAATACAAAAAATTCTTAGAGAGGACCTCCCTTATTAATTTGATAATAGGGTCGCGTAGTTTCTCACGCTCAACCTTTGAGCAAGGGAGGTTTCTCTTCTATTTATTATATATAGGGACAATAACATTTAAGAATCCTTTGGATCTTAAAAAATGCCCTCCAGAATAGTTTGTAGAAATTATTCCTTGTCGAATTCATATTTGAAAAGGAATAAATCAGTCTACAAAAGTCTGAACTTCTTAAACTGATGCGGTATCGTTTCTATTAATCTCCGTGTAATTGTTTTATAACCGCATTTGAGACGCCATTTTATTTCACTCGCGTAACTTTTTTCAAAAGGGGCATCATATGCGTTAATTTAATGCAATGGGATCTTTTTGCTTAGAGTTATGCCCTAAAAACTTAAAAAATGAAACCCAAATGCAATTCCATTCTCGCCTTAGAAAGAACGATTTATGACGTTCATCAATCTGATTACTACCCGCTAAAAGATATTGAAGCTTTATGGAAACAATATCCAATTGGTATGATCAAAGACCATATTATTGAGCTCCAATCAACAGTAAATTCAGATCAGCTTTCTGGATTCTCAATAGACTTATTGAGAGCTCTTGCAGCTTATTTAACAGCGCACATTAACAAGTTGGATCTTTCTCAAATTGCTCTATTACATGCAATGGAAACGAACAAAAATGAGCTAAAGTTAACCAAGGAAATCTCCGATTTCTTCCATCGCGTATCCCAATCCAATGCTAATTCCTAGTATCATGAAAAAGTTAAAATTACAATCCAATAGCAGTGCACTGCTCTATATTCAAATACTAAAGATTACTGTACTTGTGATCTTTTACCTCTTAGTTTTTCAATCCTATTTAATTTGTTTTTTAAAGGCATTGAAGAACATAAGAGCTTTTATTGTATTAGCTCTTATGTTTCATATGTTTAGTTTATCAGCTCAGACGCCCCGCAAGAACAGCGGGGCCGATGGGCAAATGAAAGCAAAAGATATCACTGAAAACGGCCTGCGTATCGGCGACGATGTCCCCGATCTGTCGATTACGCCAATTCACAATTACAAATCTAAATCCGCAAAGCTATCAGATTTTAAAGGTAAGCTGCTGATTCTTGATTTTTGGGCAACATGGTGTAGCCCCTGCGTTGCCATGATGCCGAAGATGGAAGAGCTCCAGAAAGAGTTTAAAAACAAAGTACAATTTATATCGATCACCGATCAGAAAGCAAAAGATGTACTTGCCTTTATCTCAAAACTAGATGCCAAATATCGGGGTGATATTCCTGTGGTTACAGATGATAAATTGTTATCTAGCTATTTCCCTCATGTCTATTTACCTCATTATGTCTGGATAGATGCTCGGGGCAAAGTGATTGCCTTTACCGGTGCAGATGAAATTTCTCGCGACAATATTATTCAAGTACTGGAAAATGATGGTAATATAGGCCTCAAAAGAAAGCATGATTATAAGATCGAATATGATTATTCTGATCCTCTTTTTATCGGAAGCAATGGCGGTATCCCCACTAACCTCAATTTCTATTCGGTGCTGACGGGATATCAAAATGGGCTGAGTTCTATTTTCACTAGTAAACCCCTTAAAGATAGTACGCTTGTACGCCTGACGTTTACCAATGACATTATTCCACATCTTTTTGGTGGTGCATTTGGTGGCAATCGAGGGGAATTTAGTAAAAAAAATATGCGCTTTTTGGTAAGTGATACGACAAAACTTTTGCCTAGCGGAGATATGGTGGAATGGGCAAAAAAGAACACCTATTGTTATGAACTCATCTTACCTAAATCGCGTAACGCAGAGAAATATGCGATCATGAAGGATGAGCTTAACCGGTTTTTCCCTCAATATGAAGTCTATGTCCAAAAGGAACTTTCTGAGGTGTTAGCACTCGTCAGGTTAGATACCACAGATCGGATTGGAACCAGCGGAGGAAAGGAAATAGCCACATTCTCAGGCGTTGGATTTGAGTTGAGAAATGCTTCGATCAAATGGATTTCCCAACAACTTGGTATGATATATCTCCAAAATTATCCTTTACCAATTGTGGATGATACCGGATATGCAAAGGCAGTGGATATCAAAATTGAAGCAAAGTTGTCTGATGTCAGCAGCCTCAATCAGGCGCTGGCAAAATATGGCTTGGCACTCCAAAAAAAACATAAGGAAATAGAGGTATTGGTTTTTAAAGACAGATAGCTAAAGTAATGAAACAAACAATAAAATGCTGTGCCATGATACTTATGAGTATATTGGTTATACATGTTGACCCCATAAAAGCACAGGAAAACCTAATGATTCGTGGTCAGGTTATTTCACAAGAAAATAAGCAACCTTTATCAGGTGCAACAATAAAATCAAAGGCTACAAAATTAGTGATTGCAACCGACAAGGATGGGAATTTTAGTTTTGAGAGCAAGTCGGGCGATTATATTAGTGTAAGCTTTACGGGCTTTGAAAGCAAGAGTTTTACGCTTCTAAAGGCCGATAAAAATCTCGTTGTTGAACTTCTTCCTTCGGATCATAGAATCGATGAGGTTGAGGTGGTATCAACGGGCTACCAAAAACTACCGAAAGAAAGAGCTACAGGCTCATTTGCGACGATTGACAATAAGGAATTAAATCGCAGGCCTGGTGAAAATGTGCTCAGTAGATTGGAGGATATGAGTGCCGGATTGTCGATCAATAGAAAGTCTACTACCAAAAGCCAGTTTAATATTAGGGGACAAAATACCCTTTTTGGTGGTAGTACACCGCTGATTATCGTGGATAACTTTCCTTACGATGGTGACTTAAACGCGATCAATCCAAATGATGTCGAAAGTGTCACTCTTTTAAAAGATGCCTCAGCAGCATCTATCTGGGGAGCTAGAGCGGGGAATGGTGTACTGGTAATTACGACCAAAAAAGGTAATAATGATCGCCCTATAGAAATTAATATAAACAGTAACTTGATGATCGGGGGCAAGCGCGATTCATTTTATAGACCACGTATCAGCGTAGATGATTACATCGATCTAGAACAGGAGCTTTTTAAGAAGGGCTTTTACAAAAACACAGAAACCAATAAAAATAAACTGGCACTTAGTCCTGTAGTAGAAATGTTAATACTTGCTCGGGATGGTAAACTTTCTGAGGACGATGCCATCTCGGCCATAGCGCAATACCGGCAACAGGATATCCGGGATGATCAATTAAAATATTTTGAACGCAACAGTCTCGCCAGTCAGGTTGCTTTCGATATATCCGGTGGAACTAAGGGGTATTCTTATCGGGCCTCTGCTGGGTACGACCGTACGCTTGAAAATCAGCGTGGACAAGAGCATGATCGCTATACGGTAGGCCTCAACAATGTTTATCAATTAAATTCGCGGTTGGAGCTGGGACTAGGAGTCAACTTTGTTAAAACTCTAGCTGAAAACAATAATGTTAATTTTGTTCCTTTTTATCCGTATGGCAGATTAAAGGATGACAGTGGAAATAATATGTCTTCTAGTAAACTACGACAGCCCTATATATTAGAACAGTCAACAAATGGTTTGTTGGACTGGCAATATAGACCTCTGGATGAACTTGCTTTGAATGATGATAATACGAATGTGTCTGATTATCGGATCAATACCTCCCTGAAATATAAAATCTGGAACGGATTGTCAACCCAATTTCTCTATAACTATACTGGCAGTAGGAATAATCGAATCAATAATCAGCATGAGGAATCTTATTTCACTCGGGATCTGATCAACCGCTATACAACAATCAATAAAGATGGAAGTCTGAGTCGGGCGGTTCCCATAGGTTCGGTTGTAGATGGCTATTTATCAAAAATGGATGCTCATAATTTCAGGTGGCAGCTTGATTTTCAACATAAGTTTGGTGCCCTGCATGATCTAAATGCAATCGGAGGGATAGAGGTAAGGGCAATTAACTCGGAGAATTGGATCAATAGATTGTATGGATATCAAGAAGATACAGGTAAAGGAATTTTAGTAGATTATCTAACGCGTTTTCCGCAATACATTAATCCGGCAAGCTCCTCCCAGATACCTAATATTGATGATCATAAAGGGAATGCTGATCGATTTTTATCTTATTATATGAATGCTGGCTATTCTTACCGAAATAGATACAATCTTTCTGCCAGTACACGCTTCGATCAAAGTAATCTGTATGGAGTAAAGACCAATGAGAAAGGTGTTCCATTATTTTCCGTTGGTGCTGCCTGGACTTTGAGTTCTGAACCATTCTATTCACTTGATTTTCTCCCTTACCTTAAGTTGAGGGCAACCTATGGAAGGAGCGGTAACACGTCCAACTTCTATTCGGCTAATATCATAACTTCGCTTGCCAACGCTTCATCTTCACCGATCGGTGAACCGTATGCCGTTGTTGAAAACCCGCCAAATCCTAGCTTACGTTGGGAGAAAATGGCCATGTTTAATATCGGAATGGATTTTGCAATGAAGGCTAATCGCATAACAGGAAGCATTGAATACTATACAAAACGTAACCACGATCTCTATGGATCGGTACCTTATCCGTACTCTACGGGTGTCATGTTTTTTAAGGGAAATGTAGCCAGTACAAAGGGAAACGGTTTGGATCTGACTATAAATGCTAGCATATTAGACAGAGATATTAAATGGTCGGCGACAAGCCTATTATCTTTGACAAAGGATATTGTAGTGGATGTTCCGGAACAGTCCATTTCCTCGGGTTTTCTTGATGGCAATCTAGTGCCGATCAAGGGTAAGCCTCTCTATGGCATTTCTAGCTATCGCTGGGCAGGTTTAGATCCATCAAATGGAGATCCTATAGGTTATTTAAACGGCTTGGAGAGTAAAAGTTACAGTAAGATCATAAGTACTGCGACATTAGAGAATATTGTTTTTAATGGGTCGGCAATACCACTTTATTATGGCTCGCTGAGAAACACGTTTGCCTATAGGAATTTCTCGCTATCCTTTTTGATTAGCTATAGACTGGGCTATTTCTACCATCGTGAATCAGTAGTTTACGGTAATAACTTTGGACTGGGGTCTACTACAGGTGGGACACCTACCCATGGCGACTACGGCAAACGATGGAAGGCAATAGGTGATGAACTCCATACGCAGGTGCCGTCCGTACCCTTGAGCAATGTTAGTGGAAGAGATGATTTCTACAAATATTCGGAGGTATTGGTGGAGAAAGGAGATCATATTCGATTTCAGGATATCCGATTGGATTATATGTTTTCCAATAAACAGAATATGCCATTTCGTACAATGGGGTTATATGCTTATGCCAATAACATTGGGTTGATCTGGAAAGCCAACAAGCAACATATAGATCCGGATTATCGGAATATGCAGTTGCCCTTGACATTGTCCTTGGGCATTAAAATAGGTTTGTAAATCAAAAAATAGATCACATGAAAAATTATGTAATAACTTTTAGCATTATATTTTGCTTCTTTTTTTGTGGCTGCAAAAAAGAATTTTTGGATAAGAAACCGAGTTTATCGGTTATCGTTCCGACAAAAATTTCAGATTTTAGGGCCTTAATGGATGATCCCTATATTTTCATCTATTATGGTGTTCCCATGTTGGGGACGATATCATCTGATGATTTTGTTGCATCCGATGATATTATTGGGATATTGTCAACAGCAGAACGCGGTGCATATCTCTGGGAAAAAGCGATGGATGGAAATGATAATGACTGGTACTATGGCTATCAACAGGTTTTTAATTCAAATTTAGTATTGGACGGATTAGCAAAATTAAAAGGAGAGGATACTGGGAGTGTAGCCTATCGTAATCTGCAAGGTACAGCGCTTTTTTGGAGATCATTTGCTTTTTTAAATCTGCTGGAAGGATTTGCAAAACCTTTCAATAGCAGTACAGCCAATCATGATCTTGGTATACCTTTGCGGACAACCGCGGACGTCAATGCAAAATTTGATCGTGAAACTGTGGAGAAAGGATTTGAAAAAATTGTTACCGATCTGAAGCAGGCCGTAGATCTCTTGCCTAAAGTAGAAAAACATAAGAGCCGACCAACGCGGAATAGCGCATTGGCATTATTGGCACGTGTGTACTTGCTAATGGGTGATTATTCGAATGCAGGAGTGTACGCCGATCTAAGTCTAAAGGAAAATCATGCATTATTGAATTATCGTACTTTGGATCCCCATGCGCCAAGACCCTTTCCGTTAGGTTTGAGTGATGCTAATCCCGAAATCTTACTGTATACATGTATGACGCGTAGTATTTTTCTTCAATCGACCTTAACTGGAGTAGACCCTAAATTATTTGGGGAATATCGTGATGGGGATCTCAGGAGGGATTTATATTTTGAAGATAGCGGATTGGGATTTTACAATTTTAAAGGGAGCTATACCGGGGATTCGGAATATTTTGCGGGTTTGACTACGAGAGAACAATTTTTAATTCGAGCTGAATGCTATGCAAGATCAGGAAATGTGGATTTGGCGATGGCGGATTTGAATGCATTGTTGGTAACGAGGTGGGATGATCGTTTTGTCAGCCTAAAGGCTAGATCCAAAGGGGAAGCTTTATCAATGATTCTCCAAGAAAGGCGGAAAGAGCTGATAGGACAAGGTTTAAGATTTTCGGATCTTAGACGCCTGAATTTGGACGCAGAAAGGGCGGTGACCTTGACAAGGAAATTTAATGGTCTAGACTATAGCTTACCTCCCAATGATGATAGGTATGTTTTTCTGATCCCATTTCAAGAAGTCCAGATGACCGGAATTACACAAAATATCAGATAAAAAGAGAAGGCGTTTACAATACGCCTTCTTCTGTTTTACTACATTGCGGTTTAACTATTGATAGTTTCCACGAACAATGAGTGTTGCACCTGGATTGGCAGAAACATCGTTTGTAGTGGTTTCAGGCATCAATTCAAACTCACCCGAACAAATTTTGTTGAGGTTTGTTTGACATTGTGCGCTTCCAGGAGCGGGTGGTGTGTCATGCCATTCGCTATCGTAAAAATAATAGCGTTGCGATTGTTTCAAGGGATTGTTAGTTGCGAATACAAAGCCTGTACCTAAAAGTACTGCGATCAATGCAAGGTTTAATTTTTTAGTTTTCATGATGATTGGTGCCTTTTTGCTAAAAGACACAAAACTTTAAATTTATAATTTGTTTGTCTGCCGAATTGTTGATGGGGATCGGCTAGCTGCTTTACGCTTCCCCGTTCCGATAATGATCTTCTTACGTAAAGTGATCGGGACTTAATCATACTATTTGCTCGACCTCCTTTCTTTAATTAAATACACAAATCCCAAAATTGCTGTTCCGAGGAAAAATAGATTAAATACAAAATGAGCTTTCCAGCTGATGGTCGTGATGACACCGCCACAAATACAAGGAATGTGATCAAAATAACCACGTATGATCAATAGGATATATAAAGTAAAAATACTGAGTAGACCGATGGAATAAATAAATCCAATCTTTCTATACCGTTCGATGTAAAGAAGTATTATCGCTATAACCAGCGAAAGTGGTAAAAGATAAAATAGCATATTTGAAACGGTCGAGGAAAACACCTGATTATCCAATTGATACTGGAAAAAATTGAGATCCGCTATTTTTGATAGTACAGTATACACAAATAATAGAATGAGCATAGCAGCTGATACATTTGAAACTGACAAGTTCAATTTGACCCATTGTATCAATCTGTTATTTTTATTTACAGATTTTATAGCTGTATTTATTATCGGTTTTGAATCTTTCATATCAGCGTTTTTTTATTTAAGGCTAAGTTACACTGTCGTAAAGGGCATGCGTTAGGCCAAATTTGATCCATCGATATGCCAACTTTGATCGGGCTACTTAGTAACCTTCATAATCTGAGAGCAGATAGGGGTAACCTTTGGGAAACTCATCATAGATATGGAGGTAGGCCAATACAAAAGGGCATACCCAGCGCCGGTTGAATAGGTCGACAATTGACGATAGGTTAAGCGGATCAATGTAGGTGCTGTCATAACGCTCAAGGATTTCGCTGATATCGGATTTAATCTGCTGGCGCCGGATATCTTTTTCTTCGTAGTCTAGATCCCCATACAAGATAGCCCAATACATATCTTGCAACTCTACAATGTAAAGTAATTCGCCATGCCAATAATCCAGCTTAAAGCCATGCTTTTGCAGAATTGTAAATAAAAGTTCCAGACAGTGATGTACGTCCATCTCGTCGAGATAGGGTGCTGGAATGGCAGTGAAAGCGATATTAGCCCACTCTTTGTCGACCTGGTTATTGACATAAGCCAACTGGATCATGATGCCTTCACATTGCACTTCGTCAAAATAGTAAGCATCGAACTCATGGTCTCGGTAGAGAGCAGAGGTAAAGGTGATTTCAATCAATATGCTGGATAGGATATAGAAGAGCTCCAGATGATCATTGCCAATTGGAGGAAAGGTGAGGTAGAGGTATTCATCAAAACTGAGCGATGGTTCGGAGCTGATTTCCTGATCCACGTCCGATCGCTTGACGTCGATACCGGTGGATAGATAATCATCCATTTGGAGAAATTCATGGTAGAACTCATAGCGACAGACCATAAGCTCCTGATGGAAGGAACTTTCCCGCCAGCCTTGCGGAGCCAACAAGGTCATCAGTTGCGGTACGGCCTTATAAGCATCCTGAAGAATCGCTTGGGTGATTTTAGTGCCTAGTTTTTTGTTGTTGTTAAATTTCATGTTTAAGTTTATCGGTTATTTTTAGCGTTTGAGATTTTTTTCAATTTCGGCCTTAAACTGCGATGCAGTTTTGCCGGTCAACTTTTTGATAAAGCGGTTCAGTTCACTCGGACCACTAAATCCGGTCTCATCTGCGGTGGCACCCAGTTTATCATGCTCCACGACGGTTAGTTGTACGAAGGCCAGCAAGCGCATATTTCGCTCCTCCTGCATGCTGATACCGTAAAATTGATGGTATTGGCGGCTTAGATTTGCTGGATCGACACCTAGGACCTGAGCAATTTCATGGATGCGCGTCTTCGCGCCTTCATGAAAGACGATCACTTCGAGCAGTTCTTTCGCTTTCTGCGGGAGAGGCAGGATCGGATCTTCTACCTCGATGAGCTTAAAACGGCTGAGATGAACCAGAAAAATTAAATATCTGAGCAGGATATGCTCGTTGTTGAGCGTATTGGGGTTAAGCTTGCTAAATAGAATGCGCAAATATTTGATGGTTAGCGGGCCTACTCTAAAGTCTGCACTTTTAAGTGTTGCCGCAGACTGTTTCTTCCTGGCTTGGATAAGATGTCTGATAAAAGAGAATTGCTGTAGGACAGGTGGTCTGAACATACCCGCATCGACAATAAAGCCAATCAAAATGTGGTGGCCGACTGGCAGATGTAAGTTGTAAATGCCTTTAGCGAGGTAAAAATATGCACCTTTTGCTTCTGATAGTTCGAAGGTAAAAGATTGATCCATACGTTTGCCGTAAATATGCCATGTGCTTAACTGGGGATAGATGAGATGCAGGTCGTTCATCGTCATCTCCACCTGGAGGTCCATGGCCTTTTGGATCCAATACTCGTAATAGTAGAGGTAAGCATACCGCCCATCGAAGATCTGCTCGCTGATCTGGTTGTCGGTAGATTGCCAATGCATTTGCTCTGCATTGCGGATGGGGTAACTAAATGTTTGCTGAGGTTGGTTGACTGCGCTAAAACCCTCATCTAAAGAAAATTTGTAAGTTCTTTTCATCTCGGTTATATAAATAGTTAAAAGATGATTTTATGAAGTTTAATTGGAGGGAGCCAAATATAATTGTACATGACTTGTTTTTTAATGCAGTTGACGGAATTAAATTTCAGATGACATTTTTTGATTGTGGATGACAGATCTAAGTTGTAATTGAATTGTAGGTGACATTAACCTGTATATGTACAATATTTTTTGAAAGGATTTATTTGTTCTAACATATTTGCCACCGTCGGATCCGATATGGAGTAGTCAAGTGTTCGACAAAGGGAAGGTACAATCCTTTGAAGGACCAATTGTAAATCAAAGATAGTATGAAATGAAAATCTTGAAAGATCAGGTATTCAATGGCATAGATCAGGCAATGGAAGCGCAGCCTATTTTACAATGGGATGAGTTGCAATCTTTTATTTCCGGTGAGGTCAAAGATGAGGAAAGTTGTCCCATCTTAACTTTCTAATTCGCGCAGCCAAATACCCTTGAGGGAGGAACGAAAACAGGGATGTTTTCTTCCTCCCTTCAATAAATCGCCTTAAATGATATATTCAGAAGACAACCACAGCTGGAGCTATGCGCTATTTTCGGCGCATCTGCACCGCTACATGCCCCGATTGAAATGGGAGCAACACCAATTTATTTACCAACAATGGTGCAATTATCATTTGCCCAAACCCTTGCAATCTAGTCTGATTTGGAATACCGACGCAATAGAATCGCTACCGGAAGCCGAACCGAGCATTTTGGTACTATATCACTTGGGGATGCATGCCTATATCCCCCAGGTACTAGTTGAAAATAACATCCAGTTCGATATCTTAATGGATAGAAAAGTATTTGCAAAGCATCAGCAAGAAATGTCAGCAATTCGTGATCTATGTCATGAAAAGGGGACATCACACCGCTTTTTGATGAGCGACGATCCAAGTGTACTATTGAAGGCCAGGACGACGATGCGTGCGGGGAGACACTTGCTGATATTTGCCGATGGAAATAGTGGAACTAAAGATACGCTGGAGAGAAAACTGAAAGTTAGTTTTTTGGAAAGCTCTATCTATGTACGCAAAGGTATTGCTGTACTGAGTTTTTTACTTCAAATGCCGATTGTCCCACTATCCCATTCCGTCAAAGACGGCCGCTATTACCTTTTTATGGGGGAAGAGATTCTTCGATTGAACCACGAAAGTAGAGAAGATTATCTATTGCGCAGTATGCAATTGCTGTTTCAATTCTTAGCTAATCAAATCAAGGATGAACCCTGGCGTTGGGAATGCTGGGCATATTTACATGTCCTCAATTGTTATAAAATCAAATCATATATAACGCCTAACTTTAGTTTGAAACTAGCAGAAAATATTCATGTTCAACTCGAAGAAAGGAATGGAATATTTAACAGAAAATATTTTTGTTACCAATTTGAATAAAAATATTTTTTAACTTAAACTTGTTAAGTAAACTGACGGGTTACCATGCGAAACATACTTCATTTGGCGTATCAGAATATGCTTGTTTTTGCTTTTATGTTGACTTTAGTAGGGTTGGCGAATTTGTTATGGAGTGAAGAAGCTATTCCCTTTATCCAGATTGTAATTGCTGCATCTTTGTATACGGTATACAGTTATGTGATAACTGTACTGTACTTATATATCTGGAAAGAAGGGAATAAACGAAGAATAGTCAGCGTTGTGCTGTATGTTCTTATTTCCCTGACTGTTATCCCCTGTATCCATACCTTAATTTATACGATACTTCCGAAGGTTAATATACATTTCTCCCGTCATGTGCAATCCGCTAATCTGCCAAAGTTTTATTTTAGGATTATCAGTGGATATCTGGTCGCTAATTTATTGGCGGCAGGAGTTTTCTTTCGTTATAAAGCATCGCTGTTAAAAAAGGAGAGAAATGAGCTGAATAAGGACTTGGAACAATTTAGGGAAAGGGCTTTGGGTATTCAATACACCTCGCATTTCCTGACAACGATATTTCTGACGAGCTTTGGTAAGATGTTGATCGATGAGGAACCATCCGATAAACGTACCAAACGGGATATCATCCAGTTTTTGGCTTATTTGCTGGAAATTGAGAAAAATGGTGAACTCAAACCTTTTGAGGAAGAGCTTGACGAGCTCAATTGTTTCGTTCGACTACTACAGGATTACTATGGAGAAAGAGCCGTTCGCTATGAGCCTACAATAGGAAAGCCTACTTACCCGGCAATACCAACAGGCATATTATTCTTCCCGTTGGAAAACTGTCTAAAACATGCCCTTATATCGGCAGATTATCCAATCGTATTTACGCTCCTTGGCAACGGGGTTGAAATGTCTTTGTATTGCACAAACCATTGGGCGCCCAAAAGTGATAAAATCAGCACTGAAACTGGCTTTGGATTACTGCGCGCGAAACTGGAACAAGTAGATTATCAGACCACATTGGAGACACAGCAACAAAATGGGATCTTTTCTATACATATTAAACTAAAATTTTTTGAAAAGAAATGAATAAGCTAAATTATAGGGTATTGATCGTGGACGATGAACCCAGTTCGTTGGTATATGTGCTGATGTCCTTAAAAGAGCTTCCTTTTATCAATGAGGATATCGAGATTGTGAATAATCCCGTGCAAGCCATTGAATATTTGAAAGAAAATGAAGTGGATATTTTGATACTGGATATGGACCTTGGCGATGCCGATATCGATGGAATAAAACTGGCTAAATTGATCCCTAATCCGCCATTGATGGTGGCTTGTTCTGCGCATACAGATTATGTCTTTAAAGCCAATGAAGCTGGTATCTATACTTATTTCAGTAAAAAGATTAGTTTTAACGCTTTAAAGGCGAAAATGGAAGATGTAGTCGAGATGGTCGACAAAAGATTGGATATGAAAACGCGTGATGTAAAAAGCCTAAGGATGAAAAGTCTCGAAAACAAAATGATAGAAATAGAAGTTGATCAAATTTACTATGCTTTTGTCGACGATAACAAAATAGATATTTTCATGGCAGAAGAGGCCTATCGATGTGGTGGAAACCTTAGAGCATTACAATCCGAGCTTCCGGTCGCTAAGTTTGCGCGTCCACGACGTAATACCTTGGTTAATTTAGCGAAGGTCGATCTAGTACGCACAGATGAATTATACTTGATGAAACCAAGAAATACTTTTCCTATTTTGATGACGAGATCTTATAAAGCGAATTTTAAACACCAATATGAAGTATATAAACAAAATAATAAGTAAAGGGTAGGCTGCCCTCATTTCATGGTATCGACCAATGGAATATTTTATGTCACAATTGGATGAAATCGTACAATTGTTGCGAGAAATCAATGCAAAACTATCAGCACACCACCTCTTTTCGGAGTCTGTACAAATGACAAAGTGGAACATTGATGAATTGATGACCCGCATGGCTGTGGTGTCAAGATTAGGTATCTCCGAACGAACCTACAACCGCTGGGTGAAATCGGGTGTCCTTAAGCCCATTTATCTGGGTAACAAACATTATTACCGCGAAGAGGATCTGCAGGATGCGATCAAGCGGAGTATCGCTAAGGGACTAATTTGAGTCCGGGTGTTTAGTAGGCTGATCTTTTATGAAAAGATTGGCCTTTTTTTATTCTCTTTTTTCATTGCTGATTTATGGCCAATTCTTTACTTTTTGTGGCGTATTGATTTGCTATCGCTAGTATACTGACCTGCTATTTCCTTACTGATAGCTTACCTACACTAGGCTACTTCATTGCTTATCCTTTGGTCTTTCTCTGCCTATCCTTTGCTATTCATTTGCCTATTCTTTGCCATTTCTCTGCCTATTCTTTGGTGATTCTTTGCTGTTTATCTGCTTAGACCTTGTCATATTGGCAATGTAACGGCCTTTGAATGGCCTAAAAATAGCCACAAACTGACAAAGAATGACTAAGTGAGAAGCGCGTGAGTCTGTAACGGCACCCCCCGAAAATACGGTATTTTCCAACCTATAGCTCGGTTTTTATGTCGCCAAAAATGGCATTTTCAGACAAATGGCGCAAGATGGCGCCATTTGGCCAACCGCGCTCTAAAGCACTTTACCTTAGTTTCATGATATCGATATCGTGGCTGCCTGCAGCGCCACATGATGGTTAAATATTTTAAAAAAATAATAGTATGGCAAGATTTATAAAAGGAATTCACGGGGCCTACCAGGGTAAGGTCGGCAACATCGTAGGTTCGTCGTGGCGGGGTATAGACTATGTACGGTCACTGCCAAAGAAAAGTTCAAAAGCCGCATCGGAAGATCAGCTGGCACAGCGCATGAAATTTGGGATGACAACCAGTTTTCTCAAATCCATTAAAGATATCCTGATGCTGGGTTTTTCGGACAGCAAACAAAGAAACAAAACGGGCTACAATGTAGCTTTCCAACAATTTATCAATAATGCGTTTCAAGGGGCTTACCCCAATTTTACGGTCGACTATAGTGTCGTGAAAATTGCAAGCGGTGGTTTGGCCGCTCTGGTAGGGTTGCAGACAGTTGAAGCTTTTCCGAAAGTATTAACGTTGACCTGGGATCCTATCGGAAACCGCTTCAATGCGTTTGATGATGATCAGGTGCTTGTGATTCTGTACGACGTAACAGAAAACCTCTTTTTTGCATTTGAAGGTGCAACACGACTTGATGCCGCAATGGATATTACGCTGCCAGACAGCTATACCGGTAAGACAATAGTCGGCTGGGCATTTAACATCCATCGGGACGGAGTGATGACATCAAGCAGCCAGTATTTAGGTGAATTTGTGCTCACCTAGCGGTGTGAATTTTATGGAGACTGCTCTTTCGGGAGCAGCTCTTTTTTTTAAATGAATTGATTCGATTAGGTAAAATTTAAAAACAAACAAATGAAAATAGTACAACAACAATTGGTCGCGGATATCGAGGATATCTATTGGCCTTTGACAGAGAGATGGGTACTGGGCATCAGTCTGGTCTGTCTTATGGTATTTTTTATTGCTGCAGGTTTTCTGTTGCAAGCGATAGATCCCACGGCAGGGGTCGTGGATATCGGTATTCTTTCGGTATTGTTCTTTGCCGTATTGGCGGCTCTATTGATCATCTACTGCTGCTACTGGCTACAGGAGATCCTCTGGCAGCCTTTTAAGCTCTTTCGTCAGCAATTTAGTGTTCACTTTAATCAATTGACATCATGGCAACAATGCATTATTTATTTTTCGGTTTTCTTTCTGTCGCTGTTCTCTTTCTTGGCGGTTTTGGCAATGCTGCTATAGCCGATGAGGAGCAGTCAGGCCGCTATGCTGAGCTCCGTGGCTCGGCTCTTTTTACGCACTACGCTAGTTTGGTCGCACGTGAACGTATAGCGGCTATCGCCGTACAGGAAATTGGTGTGCAGGAAGCCACAGGCAATAACGATGGCAAGCGGGTCGAAGAATACCTAGCGTATACTGGTCTTGGAAAGGGCCATGCCTGGTGTGCCGCTTTTGTCTCCTGGTGTTATGGCCAGGCGGGCCTTGCTGTTCCGCGCAATGCCTGGAGTCCGGCACTGTTTCCGATGGCTCGTCGGTATAAGGCCCAGCAGATCAGGCAGGGGACTGTGCGGCAGGCAGATCTCTTTGCCATCTATAGCTCCAGTTTTCAGCGTATCAACCATGTGGGGATTGTGCGCAAAAAGGAGGGCAATTGGATCGTGACCGTGGAAGGGAATGTGGACAATCGTGTGTTGTGCAAGCTGCGTCCTTTGGCTACTATTTATGCTTTTTCAAATTGGCTGGATTGAGGGGAGGGGATATGGAAACGTATATGTACAAACGGTTATTTTTTTCTATAGTCTTCTTGTTATTTTGTTCCTGTAAACTTTATCAAAGCGAGCGGAAAGAAGCTCTGCGGGAAGAACAAACGCAGTCAAAATACAAGCAGCAACTCGATATTTGGTACAGCG
>PJUD01000337.1_pt1 | contig 28715 bp, 9 predicted proteins | sample 1512341 | NCBI WGS metagenome assembly PJUD01 (sample SAMN08177675, study PRJNA422409) | Feces metagenome, whole genome shotgun sequencing project. | isolation source: Chicken feces (3) enriched on wood chips: beechwood xylan treatment | host: Gallus gallus | place: USA: Madison | collected 2015-01-15 | reverse complement strand
TGGCATGATCGTACAATTCGATTAACACATCCTGATTCCACGTAGTATATAGACGTTCCTTAAATCCAATAGTCTGTTGCTGCGGATTTATATCCAGTATGCTATTCAGCGCAGAGATCGGCGAGTAAATGATTTGCGTGATGAGCGCCATCGTAACGTCAGCCCACCGGGAGATGTTGTTTGCAGGTGCATCAACGGGTTCCCGGCGTCTTTCCCGTTCCTGTAGGAACGCAAAAAAACGCTCCTTCACTTTCTCCAATGAGACCTCGCGTTGATTCGTTTGGCTCATTTCCTGCAGGAGTGCGATGATGAGGACCATTTTATATGACTTCTGTTTATGAGTGAAAATACCGACTAACTCGGCTGGCAAGCTCATGAAGAAACCACCTTGGTTGGAAGATGTAGGAATAATACAATTTACCTACAAATTCGACAAGATGGTTTGGGGTTCCTGCTATTATGTATATAGAATTGCATTTGAAGAAGATCCACGCGTGCCCTTCCAGTAGATGCTATATGTGCAGGTGGGCAGTGTCAACATATGCAGTAACCGTGGTAATCCTACTACTCAACCTAGATTTTATCCTAAACCATAAAACCACGGGCGAAATAACTATTATTGTAGCAGACGCTTATTTTTCAAAGTTACATTTTTTCAGTGTAAAAAAAATGTATTCTGTCCATCAAAAGCTACACTGGTTTATTGTAAAATCATGTATAATAATGTATGGTGGAGTTACTTAATAGTAATTAGAACCTAGAAGTTAATCAATCTTCATAGTGCATGAGCACTAGAATGGGGGGTTATATGAAAAAGCATATTTCCGAACTTCTTAACCATGCTCGGACTGGACATTCTCAATTTGATTTTGTGGATATTAATGTCTTAGATGATCAAGCATTATTTATTGACCCTTGTTTAATAGAAACTCAACGGGGAACTTGGTACGATAATGCGACCCAATTGTTAGACAATTTCTTTAATAAATTTTATGAAGCGTACCGTAACAATGATACACAAAGAAAGCTAGAGTTACTATCCTGTGCGAGAGAAATTAATTATACAAAGTTAGGCTATGGAAAGGGAGATAATGGGCACGGAAATACAGCCGAGGGTTTACTAGTCACTTTCAAGAATTTAGAAAGACTTGCAGTGAATATTCCATCCATTACAAAACCAATGGACTTACCTGTTACTATCTCAGGTTTCAATGAAGATGGACTTTCAGATATGATAACTAATATTTTGCATCAACAATTAAATGAGTTTACTTTAGCACAATTAGCTATTACGAATGTTGATCCTAATTCCGAAGACACCTTTTATACTTGGGATTTCGCGTCTTCATCTTGGCAAGAAGTAACATATCCCTGCTATCGATATGAAGGAAATAAAATTCTACTGACCCCAAAACATATCGTTAGAAAGAAATATCATTTTGGTGCAGATCAATTTTTAATGCGCGTAATTTTAGAAAGAGCAAAAAAAGAAACCGCATATACTAATCAAAAAGGGAAAATTCGGTATCGGACTACCAAGAAAGCACTCAAACATGCAATACCAAAGGAAGAGCATAATTGGAAATATAAATATATTAACGAGAAAACAGAAAGTGATCATTCATTCTTAATTGACTACCATGATGCCATCCCTTCCTTGTACAGTGATAAAGCAATGAATGATGCTGAATTAGACAATTTTATATACTAGGCAAACTTATTGTAACTTGAAACCAACTTAACTAACACATTTAATCAATAATTTGAACAATAAGAAGCAGCCCTCCACCGTTGAATTTAGAGGTAGAGGGCTGCTTCTGTACATGTAACAACTACGATTTAGGCGTCCCGATATTTGTCAATCCGATGTAATGACACTACCGCCTCCACATGTACAATATGCGGGAACATGTTGGAGTTGGTTGGGATCTGTATTGGTTGGTTAAAACCCTTAATTTACAAAGGTTCTAACCCGTACTGTTCTATTTGTTTGCGTTTTATTGGTTGTTGACGTTGTTTGTCAACAGGTCCGTAAACACTACAGGAGCACCATCAGGTTAACTATACTTTTGCTTAATTTCAGCAATCCACGCCGGAAGTTTGATAGTTAGCGTCATATTATGCCTTAACAAGTTACCAGCCGTTTGGTTGGTTGCCTTACTAAAATTGACACTACTAATGAGTTCATTGATATAAGGAACAACATCAGGCTGTGATGTAGAATATGAGTTCACTGACTTGCCAAGTAATAGACTATCTAGTCCCCACTCTAAAGAAAACCCATTGACTACATTCTGCAGCTTGCTTGCTTTCCAGACCTCAAATGCCTCATCAAATTCCAGACCGCTCGATAAGTTACCAGGCACAAGCTCAGTATCCACAAACTCTTTTAATATCTGTGCTTGCTCATATTCACCCATATTACTCAACTCTTGTATTTGTTCATAAATAATACGGAGTGTTTCACTATCCACTATTTGCACTCCGTTCGGCGAGGTAACTTTTGAACCAATCAACCTGAGGATATGATTCGCATCGATTACTTGCGTACCCGCCAGCTTGGTTTTTCCAACAAGTGGATTAATCGGTGTTGGCGGAGGTGGAGTTCCTGGCTTCCAAGTTAAGTTTTTATAGGCACCGACATATTGCAACCAAGTGTGCTCATCAATACCAAATTCCACTTCATTCCACTTAAATTCATAGTATTGTCCCACTAAGTTTAGCTGTTCGGCAGCATCTTTAAAAGCAAGTACAAATACTTCTTTTTTCTCTTCATCATTTTCAATTGTCTGCCATTCAGTAGGATCAGGTAGAGTAGGAATCATTTCTATAACTTTTATGGCTAGTTTCTTTACAGCAGTTTCATAAGTATCCACGATTGCTTTACTGCTCTTGCCACCGCTCCCATACAGTTTCAAAGCTGTATCTACGATTTGCTCGGTAAGCCGCGGATATTGGAAGTTGATGATCGTTCCAAACTCTTTATTTGAGCCAAACACACGATTTGTTCGTGAATAGGCTTGAATCAAGCCTTGAAGTTCTAGTGAACGGTCAACATAAAGTGTATTAAGACGCTTAGAATCATAGCCTGTCAGTAATTGATCTGCCACAATTATTAGATCAATATTTTTAGAATTTCGTCCACTACCGCCGCGAGTGGCACGCTCCACGAGATCTTCAAAATAAGCATCCTCACCGTTTTTTTTATCACCGGCGACAAACTCAATACCGGTAAAGGCAGCGTAGTCCTTAAACATACCCTCTACAAGTTTAGGATCTATTGACGTAGGTTCATTTTCGTTACCAAAACTAAATGTCATAGCGACGTTTAACTTTTCACCACGAGCTGTCAGCTGTTTCTTGAATTCATCATAATAAGCGATCACTCGGTTTTTATAAGCCACTGTTAATATTGCATTAAACTCTCTACCTTGTGATTGAGATTCCCAGTTATTTAGAATCTCTTCAACCACACGCGGGATATGCGTTTCATCTTGGTATTCTAACAATCCTCGTTTTTGAGCTTGCTTTTCGACGTCAACTTCTGACATTTCTTGAACTTGACGTTCGATTTCTCTTTCCGACAATTCAGGTTGTTCTTCCCTGATCTTCTCAGCTAATTGTTCTCTTAAATCATCATAACTCTTGAATTCTCCAGTGTTGATATAGTCAACGTGAAAACCTAATACGTTTTTATCAGCGATCGCCTCATCAATCGTATATTGATGTAACTTAGGTCCAAATAACTTCTCAGTTGTATTGATAACTTCGCTTTTTTCATTGACCTTTCCTTTGATCTTATTTTCATCAAATAAAGGTGTTCCGGTAAAGCCAAAGAATAGTCCATTTTTCTTGAAATAACTCTTAATGGTTCCCATCATCTGTCCCATTGTCGTACGGTGAGCTTCATCGATGATAAAAACGATTTTCTTATCTGCTAAACTAGCATCATGAGCTTCTTCCAGCTCTTTAACCAGAGAATTCAGTTTAAATGTGGTCGTTACCACAATTCCATTTTTAACTGACTTAAGTATCTTTTTAAGCTGGTAGGTGTGCTTCGTATCATCAACGGAAACAGCCTCATAGGCAGCATACGCTTTAAAGTTCTCACTCGTACGATTATCTAGCTCACGTCTATCGACAAGGAAGACGACCTTATCAAATCCTGCTCTAGTCGATAAAAACAAAGCTGTCTTAAAACTCGTAATGGTCTTCCCTGAACCAGTGGTATGCCAAACAAATCCACCGTGAGGTATTTTCTCGTCATTGTCCCAACCGAAAGCAGCACCTTCGACAGATTGTAGGGCATACACTTGATATGGACGCAATAGCATATGGCGCCTATTTTCTTCATCTTTAGCTTCGTCAATCACCAAGTAATCTCCGACCATTTGATGAGCCATTGGAATCATCAGAAAATGCTCTACTACTGTTTGCCAGTTGTTAATCGGTTTGTTGTCTTTATCAGACCAATGAAAAACAAAGCTAGGGTTAAAATCTCCTACGGTTTTTGGAGTAGCAAAATATCGAGTGGCAATTTCAGAAGTAATGACCATCATCTGCGAAAAGGCCATAAAGTTATTGCTGTATTCACCGTCCCGATAGTAGCGTATAAACTGTCCAAATGCCTCATCTAGTGTTTTGTCCGTACGTTTTTGCTCAATATTTATTAATGGTAAGCCATTGATAAGTAAGACAAGATCAAAGCGGTTGTTATTTGATGTTTGTACTTCTCTAGCAATTTTATAGCTTGAGTCCCCGCCACGGACTTCAGCTTTTTTAAAAATGGTCAACGTGATTTGTTTTCTCGTAATATTAGGATTATCATCTCGGTAAATGCCATCAATCTTTCCTTTTGATTCTTCAATGGCTAAAATCTTGGCTGCCTCATAGCTGTTGCTGATACGATTAACTTTTGCCATAACTTGTTTGAACTCGTTATCTGTTAATTCAACGCCCTCCAGCTGATCGGCATTGATACGATTGAGTTCGCCACGCCAGTGAGTAACCAAATCAGCAACGGTTACTTTTTGAATATTACCATTTAAGAAGTCGGGGGCTTGCCACTTATATTTTTTTAGTTCTTTCACAAAATTCTCTTGATATGTTTTCTCTGCCGCAGTTTTTGGTGCATTGCTCATGACATACGCTCCCCTCTAAACAAACATCTCATTTAGATATGCTTTTTTTATACTTTGTAATTTTTCCAGCTTACGCTGATGAAGGGTGATGAGGTGGTCGAGTTCCCTAAAGAACGCGCCAACTTTACGTTGTTCACTAATATTGGGAACTTGAATCGGTGTTTTCTTTCCGCTATCAATCGTATAAGTTCCAACTGTCCCTATCCCAGCAACGTCACGAATATATTTTTGAATATTCTTTCCAATAAATGAATAGTATAAAAAATTTCCATCTAGTTGGTTTTCATTTTTAAACCATATTACATTTCCGTCCTTGAAATATAAGGGTTCTTCATGCTCTACAAGCAGTGGAATTCCTATCGAACCAACTCCAGTAACAAGTAAATCACCAACTTTTACTTTACCTGATATTTGTGAATACTCATCGTATTTTTCTTTGGAAATATAAAGATAATCAGCAGGTTCTTCCCCTTTTGATGCTGATACAATATCTCGGGCACGTAAGAACCGTACTCCCTTTTCAGTCCAATCTGATTGATGAATACGTTTCACAGACGTAACTTCCATCATATCTCCCAACGCTCGCTGTTCCCAAGCGTCCGTGAATCCGGCAAATCTCCTTCTTGGCTCGCACTCACCTTCAGCGGGAAACATTTCAGATAGATAAGCAGATTTTAACGCTTTCGTTTTTTCTAACTTATGCTGATGAAGGGTGATAGTGTCGTCAAGTTGTTTGAAGAACTCCCCAATTTGAACCTGTTCTTTTTTTGAATTGGGAATCCTGAAACCACATTCTCCTATATCCCCAAGATTAATTTTTTTTGGAAATGCGGTATGAATAATTCTCATATGTAATTCATTTTTAAAGAGCGGGGAATTAATATACTTTTCTAGATATAATGGCACAATAGATTTAGGACGCAGCAGTGCTAAACTTACGTAGTAAGCTAATGGCTCATCTTGTTCTACTAATGCGGTATCACCAATAACCCCCGCTGTAATTCGGGTCATAAAAATGTCATTAATCTGAGGCTTTATCTTGAATTGCTTTTCATAATCATTTTCACTAATGTATTTGTCAGTTCCCCATATATTTTTGATGTTCTCAACACTAATAAATTTTACACCTTCATCTGTGTACTTAGGTGTTTGATGTGTTCCATCATAATACTCTGCTACATCAGATAACTTAAACTGTTCCCAAGCGTTAGTGTTTTGATATTCCTTAAACCGCCTTTTCGGCACTAGTGTTTTTTGTTCCGTCATTACCGCACCACCAATTCACTCATTAAAGCTTCAAACGCTGATTCCAACTCTCGACTTTTATTATCAATTGCTGACAACGTATCGGCATAGCGATTGTTCAACATTTTCAGTGTTCTCAGTTCTTTTTTTAGCGGTTGCTCTACCAATCCAACCATATCGTCCACGGCGCTTCCGAACCATTTTTCATACATCAGATTGTCGATTTCTTCGTTTGTCAAAATTAAGATACGCTCGTACACGGCTTCCTTAAACGCTTTTTCTTCATCTTTCACGGCTTTGCTAAGCGCTGATTTATCTGCGAATAACTTCTCAACTTTATTCAGAAGGTTGTATTCAACTGTTCCCTTGATCGACTTCTTCAACTCCGCTTTAACTAATTTGTTTTCAAAAGCTTCACCAGCTTCATTTAAGATTTCGCCAAAAGCATTAGCTTCATCGCTATCTTCAACTTTTGCAGCCTCAATCAAGTCTGACAGCTCAGCTTCAATCTCTTGAATGCGAATATTCTTCGATTCAATTTCTTCTAACTTGTCACTATATAAACGTTTTGCGATCAGCTCATTCGGTACGATACTACCAAACCAGCCATCTTGCTCTTCACGTTTCTTTTCACCCGTTCCCTTAGTTACCATATTCGGCTCGCGAGTACGTCCTGCCGTATAGAAATCACTTGACGCAATTATTTCTGTATCATGTGCCAGTGCATTCTTCCAAATCTCAGCGATAATCTGATATCCATCATAAGCATCAATAAACTTGAACTCTGATAACATCACCTTGATTTCAACGAGCATTTCAACCATTAATTGAGTCAATTTACTGTCTTTTCTTACATTTCGTAGGATATCCCAGTATTTATCAATATAAGAGTTAGCTTTACCTGCAATTTCTTTTGTTTTGTCAATAATGCGCGAGTCGCTCAGTATATCCACAGAAATTTCATCAACTGGTTTTAATAGTTCAACATAACCGGCACGAATTTCTCTCAACGATTGTCTCAATACATCTGGCACGGTAGACTGCAAAATCTTCAGGTCATCAATGTTCTTCTGAGGAATCCCACCATGAAGATGAGCATCTACATCATGAGGAATCTCTTCGTCAAGCGCCTCAATATAGCGCTGTATATTCATGTTATACTGATTCGCTAGTATTTCCTCACGAGTTGCTAAATGACTGTACCCTTTCTCTTGCCTTCGTTCAACATACGTATCCACGATTTTAGCGATGTCTTTTTCTTGTAGCATGTTTTGTTTGCCAACTTTAATAAAGTTGCGAGAAGCATCAATAATTAAGACAGGTTCGCCAATTGCTCGGTTCTTCTTCAGAATGATAATAGCTACTGGGATACTTGTATTGGTAAATAAATTGCTTGGCAAGCCGATGATGGTATCAATGTAATTCTTCTTAAGCAATCGTTCACGAATCTCCCCTTCAGATGAACCACGGAACAGAACCCCGTGAGGCAAGACAATCGCCATTGTTCCGTTTGGGCCTAAATGGAATAATCCATGTAAAAGAAATGCAAAATCTCCTTTGGAGTCTGGTGGCAGCACTCCCGCTACTTCAAACCGAGGGTCGCTGACTTTTAAATTTGCTCTGTTCCAGTTCTTCGCAGAATATGGTGGATTCATAACTACTGCATCAAACTGTACACCCTCATTTGGACGTGCTGGATCTTCTGGCCAGTCTTGAGAAAGTGTATCTCCGTTTTTAACAGTCATCTTATCTGGGCGAACACCATGGAGCAATAAATTCATACGAGTCAAGTTGTAAGTTGCTGTATTTTTTTCTTGTCCGTAATAGCTCAAATTCTTTTGAACATCTGCATCTAAATGCTTCTTTACCGTTAATAGTAGTGAACCTGAACCGACAGTCGGATCGTAGATTGCCTTGATGCCTGTCGTTTTCACTGCGATTTGTGCCATGACTTCACTGACTTGGCGTGGTGTGTAGAACTCTCCTGCCTTCTTCCCTGACTCCATCGCAAACTGACCAATGAGATACTCATACGCATCACCCAATACATCGCCTTTTTGCAATGCCACCATGTTCAAGTCTGCAAACAGCAAGATCAATGCCTTAATATTTTTGCTACGATCGTTTAGGCTACTACCTAAAGCAGTATCAGTTAAATCAAGCGCAGAACTTGAGAACAATCCCTTGAAGTCATCCGAATCGCCAGACACGGCAATTGTACGCTCGAAGTTATTCAAACTATCCGTTACTTTTTGAACTTCAAAATCTCCTGAGTTGATGTCTTTTAACCAAGTCTGATAGAGATGTTCGGGTGAAACATAATAACCTAGTACATTTTGAAGCATTTTATCCAGCTGTTCACCGTATTCTACTTTTGCCTTTGTGTACTCCTCAACCAGTTCTGTGTCAGTCACTTGTCCTAAACCGCTGGTTACTTTGAATGCTTCTAAAGTCTTATCACTCAAAAACTTGTAGAACATCAACCCAAGCATATAATCTTTGTAACGGCTGGCATCCATTGAACCACGCAGTTCATTTGCCCCGTCCCATAATCTGCGTTTAATTTCTTCTGATGTAATCACTTTGTATCCTCCATTGGTTTTTTTCAAACCTAATAGTATCGCATTTATTACGAAATTAACGGCTGAATAATTCAAACGAACTTGAAATGAAGATGAAAATGGTAAACATCTGAAAATCCTATATAATTGTAAGTCTACCAAACAACAAGGAGATATCACAGATACCCAACTCAATATAACAACGAAAATGCTTGGTTTACCAGAGCTTCAAATTCATAATAACGTTTACATGGATGCCGACAGTTCATCTGGAGGCAACGCCAATAGCCCACATACAAGCTTGCCCTATCTACCTTTCCAAACAATACTTAAGGCGTGACGGCCGCAACAAACCGCAAGTTTCAGCATCTGAGTATCTTTGGCAGAGGCACACCGCCTCTCCAAGCAGGCTGGAGCGAAGCGCAAGGCAATTCTGATCTGGTGCTGGTGATCGATGATTTTACTATTAATAAGGGACACATATACAATACTGGCAGGCCACAAGCAGCTGGAACTTATTTTTCTTCAAAACGCCCGCTCCCTGTCCGGATATAGAATGAATGCAGGTCCCTTTGGTAGAGGTCCCTGCATTAGATTTGCAACTCGCTAAATTGTAAATCTATTATATCCGAACTAAGCGATCGATACCACTGCGAGGGGACTTAACCGGATAGGGATCTCCGTCGGGGCCGAACGGTTCAGGCGTGAAGTGTCGCCTTCGAACCGTGTCAGCAGCCTGCTAGATCCCCCGTTCTCCGTTTACCGCCCCCGCCGTTCAATACGGTGGGCGCCTTCCTTAACCCCGCGTAGGTAAACGTAACGCTGGTCCTCGTCCAGCGTGGGGTCGTCGGTCGAATCTACCATAGACGTATCAGAATGAAATACCGCCTCTCCATTCCAATAGATGACGAACTCCTGGCCCTCCGGCTTCGGAATGCCAACGACCGCGCTAGTTCCTTCCGGGGCATCGAGCGAGGCGAAGAACCCTGCCTCCGCCAATTCCCATTGAAAACGGATTTCGCCGTAAGGAGTAGGAACTGTGCCCTCCGCCCGTTGCAGATCGCATGGGTGCGGGATGGCTGCAAAAGAGCGAAACCCGGGCTCCGTAGGTTGAACGCCCAAAATGTAGCCGGACAGCAAGTGAGCAACCGCTGTATCCGGATGGGAGCTGTCTCCCCAATTCTTACCGGGCGGCATGACTGACGGTGGATAGGTCATGCATTCCCAGGTCGCATGAGGCCCGCGCCAGTCTGTTAACGCGCCAAGCCAATCTACGCCGCCTCCCGGCTTGCGAAGCGTTCCGAGCGCATCCTCGTCATAGCCATAGTGGAATTTCCCGCGAATCGCCAAGCTTTGATACTTGCCCATGTCCGTTTCCTTAAGCTTGTCTCTGACGGACGCCGCTTGTTCAATATCCGGAAAACCGATGGCCAGCGCCAGCGCGTTGGCGTAAAACTCGAATTCGCGGCTGCCCTTCAGCTTGGCGTAATGCCCCTGCTCTTCATCCCACAGGTGCTCCTGAATGCCCCGACGCAAGACCTCGGCCTTCTCTTCGAATGCCGACGCATCCGCATCAAGGCCTAGCAATCCAGCCAGATAAGCCCCTTCCTTGAACGAATCGTACACGAGAAAGTTCACGTAAGCTCCCTTACCCGTATATTCCAGAAGATGGCCCCAGATGCCCTTGGACGTCTCGTACCGTTGGTAGAACAGGCCGTCGCCTTCCACGTAGTTCCACAAATAATCCAAGCTTTTAACCATGACGGAATACAGCTCGCGGGCCAGTTCCAGATCGCCGGTGAACAGGACATAATCGGCCAGCACGGGCGCGAACCAGGCGGAAAACTCGTCGGATTGGTAGTAGCCGTATTCGCCGATTCCCGGCTTCTCCTGATTTTCCGGATAACAAGCGGCCCAGATATAGCCCTCCGGCGTTTGATGCCATGCGAACATCCTGATCGTTTCTTTCATATATGTGTAATTGTCGAATGCGTAATAGACGTTGCGACCCGCCCAATCCAGATCGCCGAGCCAGGGCAGACGGTCCCGCTTGGCGCCATCCGCGATAAATGCGGGAGTACGAGCGAATGTCCAGCCGCTTAGATCCCCGTTGAAATCGTCCGCGAATAGAAGCTGCCCCGCTGCGTCCTCTACGCGAACCTCGCGTATGAGCGCCCACTTGTCCATCGGTTGGCAAAATCCGACTTTTCCTTCGGCATAAGTATCGTCTATGGTCGTATCGATCAGCGTCCCGTTAAGCAGCGTCTCCATCCTCGCTCCGTCAAGCCGCACCTCCAGATGATAGACGCGACCGTCGACGATCGGAATGGAGAGAGATACTGCCGGCTTCAAGCGCACATATACCCCGTCCGACCGCTTGAACAGATGCAGCCTTCCGTCCAAATCGATCTGACCGACATAGCCGTTATTTTCATCGAAAGCCCGAACGATCCAGCCCACTGCGGACACGGGTCCGGGATTGCGGCGAATGACGAACTGAAACCCGAACCGGTAATCCTTCCACTGTTCCCCTTGAACCGTCAGGCCGACATCGTTGCCCTTAGCCAGTTTGCGCGGGACGAGCCAGCCTTCCACGACCGTCCAGGCGTCGGTGTTCGGAAACGACGAGACTTGTGCCGTGTAAGTGCTTGCATACCACAACCGATTTAACTCCTCGTCGCTCGAATGGAAGCTGCCTTTATACGGCGACAAGTCGGACGTGACTTCGAGGCTGAAATATTCGAGATCCACGCTGCCCTCGGTATCGAGCTGAATGAGCACCCAGCGCTGCTGGCCTTGAATCATTGGCGCGATATACAAGCCGGCTTCCTCAATCGTGTATAGCTCGTACCGGTAAGGGTTGGCGGGCGGAACAGGCAATTCCACACCGAGATACGTGCACGACCCTCTGCTAAAATCTCCGTTCTCCCCGTGTACCGGATCGACGATCCATTCGTACCAGTCGGCATATGCAATTCGCAGCGTCGGACGCCCCGTCTGTCCGGCAACCTTAAAGATCGGATACCCTCCCGGAGCGGAAGGGCCAAGATCAATCAGGATCGACGGTTTCTCGCCCCCGGAAGTGTAAACTAGTCTCGCAGCCTGAGCGTCCTCCCGCAAAATGTGCTCCGCATCCGTCACGTCCCCAGCCGTCGAATGAACGGCAGTCCCGAATACGCGTTTGGACGCCGGCGTCAAAATGTACTTCTCCTCGTTATTCATTTAAACCACACTCCCTCTCGTTACCGTTTTCGCTATCTACGATCCATTATATTTTTTATCGCACGCATGCCCAGCCATTATTCAAACCGAAAGATAAACGATTTAAACCTATTTTTGAGTTCAAGTCTTTGTTGTATCAACGAATCGCTAACTATAAAATATAGGTATCCAAACTCTCTACCTTCGAGGTGAGCAACCTGTCCGTTCTCTACTTTACGGCCCCTCCACTGCCTCATTACATCAATTCCGGCGAGTCCCGGTTTAAGCCTGGAGACATTCATCCCGCCCGCGGCCCGATCGGATTGTTCGACCTGCTCGTCGTTCATCAGGGCACGCTGTTCATGGGAGAGGATGACCGGACGTGGACCATTAACGAGGGACAGGCGCTTCTGCTGAGGCCCGACCGACATCACTATTCGCCTCGTTCCGTCGACATGGACACGAGCTTTTATTGGCTTCATTTTCATACGAAAGAGCTGTGGGACGATCGGATGCGAGAGGATCGGATGAGGGATAAAGCTGAGGAGGAGCTTTCGGATGGCAAAAATCAATTCCACGTCGAGCACGGGCTCATTCCGCGCGAGTTCGGCTTTTCTATCCCGCAATATTTTACGCTTCAGGATCCCGTGGACGTCTATCGCCGCCTTCGCGAGCTGATCGAGTTGGAGCGGCAGCCGCTATCGTGGGCGCGATGGCAGCAACAGATCCATTTGCAGAGCTTGCTTAAAGTATTGGCCCAAGAGCAGGACAAGCTCAGCCAATCTCCTGCCGCCCTGCTCGCCGAACGCGTCGCCGTCCATCTGCGCACGCATTATCGCTCGCACCTAACGAACGAGCTGCTTCAGCGCGAATTCAATTTTCATCCCGTCTATATCGCGCGCTGCATGAAGAAAGCCTTCGGCTGCTCCCCTCTGGAGTATTTGACCAGGTACAGAATCGAGCAAGCCAAACTGCTCATGATCAGTACGACGCTGTCGATCGAGGAAATCGCATGGGAAATCGGATTCCGCCATCAGACCTATTTCTCCAATACGTTCCGCAAGCTCGAGTCGATGTCACCGAGCGAATTCCGCAAGCGGTACGGCGGCCGATAATCGAGGCTAACATAAAAGAAGCTGACCCATAAGTAAAAGAGTCGTACGGAAGGATGTACGACTCTACTTATGGGACAGCTCCTATAGCGCATCTATTCCATTTATCGCCGGCTTTACTTTTCCGCCAACAAATTCGAGATAATATCCAATTGCTGCTCGACCGAGATCGGATCGCTGGGAAGAAACTGATTGAAATCCAGCCTATAGATCTTTCCTGTTTTCCCTGCTGGAGAGTTTTGAATGAGCTTCTCCACTTCCTTCACATGTTCCTCTGCGCCTTCATTCACAGCCAGGAATAAGCGATCGCCTATAAAGTCGGGAATGACCTCGGAGGAGATTTCCCACGTTTCTCCGTTGATGACATCTGTCTTTACTTTGTCGGTTGGCTTCAGACCCAAATACTTATAGATAATGTTGCCGCCCATATTCGTATCCCCGTAAATGAAAACTGCATCCTTACGCACATTTAGAATGGAGAAGGTTTCATCTGCGCCGACTATCGGACTAATTTTCTCCTTATATTCGGCTATTTTTGTCGCAAATGCTTCATTCCATTGCTTCGCTTCCTCCTGCTTGCCGAGAATATCGCCAAACATTTCGACGTCCTTGATCGGGTCGTTGTACTGCTCCACCACGATGGTTGGCGCGATCTGGCTCAGCGCTTCGTAACCGCCCTCTACGACCTCCGCGAATGGGGCCGTTGTCACAATCAGATCCGGCGCCAGCGATAGAATTTTCTCCGCATCGGGCGGAACTCCAACATCTTCAATCCCGGAAACATCGCTTAGCATCGGATTGCTCAGAATGAAAGTAGTTGCGCCTACCGGCTTCACTCCCAACGCCATGAGTTCACCCAGATGAAAAAGGCTGACTACGCGTTGAGGCCTCACAGGAATTTCTGTCTCGCCATTCAAATGCTTGTAGGTCCGCGTCTTGGCAGCAGTCTCGTCGGTAGCGGCGCCTGTTGATGCTGATTGGGTAGCCGGCGGCGTCCCTGCATTACTGCCTGTATTGCCTCCAGTATTACTGCCTGTCTGACATGCACTCAGAATCAAGCTTGTGCACAATAGCATCATGGCTCCGAACGATGGTCTTGAAAATCTAAACATGGATGTGTCCCCTTCTCTAAATGATTGATAATAATTCTCATTATCATTATGAGAAACAGACATTCGGGATACAATGGACGATTTTAATAGCTGTAATGGATTATTCTGAACCGCCTTCCGATTGTCCTCGCGAAATTGCAGCGGAGAGCGCCCCGTATGCTTTTTGAACAACCGACTGAAATAATAGACATCCGCGTAGCCGACGCTGCTCGCGATTTCCTGGATACGAGCCTCCGACTTCAATAGAAGCTGCTTCGATTTGTGTATGCGTACATGAATCAGATAGTCAATCGGACCGACTCCGATCTGATTTTTGAACAAGCGGGACAAATAACTCGTACTGCAGCCGTAAAATCCGGCCAATTCCTCGGCTGTAATCGGCTCCTTGTAATGGTCTTGAATATAGTGAATGGCTTGCGATACCAAGTTTGGTTTACTTTTTTCCGCTGCCGATGTGCGTATTTGCCTCATCACCTCGTACACAAACGGAAGAAACGCCGACTGCGCCTGCAGCTTGTCCAGCGGAGATGCCTGCTGCCACAGGCGACTCATGGCTTGACACTTTTCCAGTAGGGGTAGCATTGCATAAGGAGTGAACGTATACGACATACGAAAGCTCTGCAGATCCTCCTGCGATTCGCACTCGGCTTGATATAGCATCAAGTAACAAGCAAAGTCGTTCCCTAACGGCATAAAATTTAGCTCCGAGCCCTTCCCTCCATGCAGAATGTGAGGCGAACAAGCCCGATACACCGTTCCCGACAGGCTTACGTTTGCTTCTCCTTGGGTCGTAACTACGAAAAAGCTAGTATGTGCCTCATAGCGTTCAGGGACAGTTCCGCTTTCCACGCGTAACTGCCGAATATCCAGCAATCTTACGGCAGCTCGACCCCACCGCTCGATATGAGCCTCCCACTCCATACTAACCCCCTCCTTTCACCATTTATCGGCTTACGCCAGTATAACAAAAAAACTCTGACCTCGTACGTGTACGGTCAGAGTTTTGCTGGCGGCGAGAGTCGGCATTTCGGATAAAATTAGCCAGCGTAGTCGGGATATCCCCGCCCTGCCCCAATTGAAAAGCGCCCTTGCCCCCTCACAAGGGCAAAGGCGCTTTCGTTCGACTACCAGCGTAAATTGCTGCAATACTTCGCTTTAATGGAGGCTTCGGCTTTCAAGCCGCTTTTCTTGAACAATTCTTTAATGGTCTTTTTAAAATCGCTTTCTTTGCCCTTAACTGCGGATTTCGTCGTCGGCTTGAGCAAGTCGATGCGGAAAGGACCGGCTTCCGCTCTCGCCATAGGTCCGTCGGTTCGGCAGCGGGTATCGAAGTCGTAGCCTAGCTTATAGCCGGCCTGCAGATTTCCAATTCCGGCCGTCAGTTTCCCCATCCCCTCCAAGGTGAGCTCATGCTTGGCAAGATCCTCAAATGGGGAAACATCAAGGCCAATGCCGACGCCAAATCCCCCGTCCCCGCATGCAGAGACGCCTTCATCGGTAATACACACTTTTCCGCCAATCCCGATGGCAGCATACACCGAAGCTCCTACGCACATTTGGCCGCAAGGGTCGCGGAACATAACCGGGTTGTTGTTCACATAGGCGTATAGGTTCGCTTGGCCGCTCTCGATCAGAACCGGATCTCTAGCCGTCCAGCGGCTCGACATTGGGTCGTAGTCGCGGAAGCCGAAACGAATCAGTCCCGTCTCCCGGTCCTCCAACCCGCCGGCATAACCAAGCAATAGCTCGAACGCCGGATTGGAATCGGATTGCAGGTTGCCGAAGCTGTCGTAGCGCAGCTCCTTCACAACAGCTCCGTTATCGTCCAGCACCCGTTGAGGCGTTCCTACGCCATCCGCGACAACATAATAACGCTGCCCGCCGCGCTCCAGCGCAATCAGCACTCCCATCTCGTTGTAGGAGTAGATCGTTGGCTCGCCGCTCGGATCGACCGACGCCGTCAGCAGATGCAGAGAATCCGGGCTGCCGTACAGGTATTGATACGTCCGCCCTGCGCTGTCTTCCTTGGCTACCCTGCGTCCAAGGCCGTCATACGTGTACTTGTAGGTACCGTTCGCCACGGTCGCTTCCAGCAGTTCGCCGCGAGCGCCGTAAGTGAACGTATCCGCGCCCCGCTGCGTCAGAAAACCGTCTGCGTCAAAGCTGTAGGCAAGGTCGCCCACACGCGTCAGCACATCGTGCTCTGCATAGCTGCTGACTACAGGCCCGGCGGCTCCGCCAGTCTGGCTGGTAATCCGGTTCTTGTTCGCATCGTAGCCGTACGCCTCCGTCACGACATTGCCGCTCGGCTCGACTCGCGTCATGCCGGTCAACTGACCATCCAGATCATACTCGAAATGCGTCGTTTCCCTTCCCTGCGCCGAATCCGCGGCAATATCCGTGACGTAGCCTCGCTTATCGTACGTATAGGCCGCTTTGTAGACTTGGCTTCCCATCAGCGTGTAGGTGGCGCTGCTGATTTTGCCATATTGGTCATAGTCCACTTGAATGTCCAGCTTGTCGTCATGAATGGAGTCGACCGCCTTCAAAGGACCGCCGCGATTAAATTGAAAAGCTCCGTACTGCGTCAGATTGTCTTCATTGTCATACCGGATCGGGGTATGATAGACAGCGCCGCCAACGGTCATCGCAATATTCGTCATGTTAAAGAAATCGTCATACGTGTAGCTGAACGAAGCGTTCGCTTTCCCGGTCAGCGCCATTGTGCTGATGCTCTCTCCCGAGTATCCGTACTCAATCTTCTGTCTTCTGGAGCTATCCTGCTGCATGACGCTTTCGATTGTTTGCGCATAATCGGATTGCCCCACATACGTAAACATGCGCTGAATATCGGCATCGTTAATGCCCACCGGCCGCTTGCCGTCCCCCGATTCCAGCACGTGGTCGATGACCCGTCCGCTGCTCAGCGTTGTTCTCAGCAAGCTGCCGCCATTGTCATGTTCCGCAGCATACCAGAGCCCGGCGCCGCTCGGAGCGAAGCCTTCGAATTGCCCCAGCGGATTGAACTGCTGCTCGTATACCGCGCCGTCGGGCATCGTTAACCCCGTTAAATTGCCAAGGCTGTCATAGTCTTGCCCATACACTTTGTTGCCCGGAGTCACAATGGAGGTTATGCGTCCCGCGGCGTCGTATTCGTATTTCTTCACGCTGCCGAAAGCATCCGTCTCCCGTTCGACCCGATTTTGCGCGTTATACGTATACTGGATAAACCGCTCCCCTTGCTGAACCCGCTCCATTCGGCCAATAGAATCGTAAGTGACTTCAATCGGGAAGAGATCGGTTCCCGGCCAAGCTACCTTGCCGATCCTGTCTTTCTCGTCCAGATAGGTTTCCGTCTTGGTGCCTTCGGCCGTTGTCTCCGTAAACTTATGGCTGGCCCGGTCGTATTCGATGGTGGACACATCGCCGTTCACCGTATGTTGGACCTTGTAAGAGACCAGCTTGCCGTTGTTATCCGTCACAGCGGATCGTTCTTCCTTGAATTTCGTTACTGTACCGTCAGGCGATGTGTAGATTAATTCCGCAACAAACGGCGTATTTTTGCCCATACGAGGGTCCGTTCCGAACGTCTTGGTCATTGTCGTGCCGTCGGGTAACGTCGCCGTCTCGCTCTGCTCGCCGATCCTCTCGGTTACGGTCTGAAATCCGTTCGGGTCCGTCAGCGTATAAATCTTTTTGCCGTTGGCAGCCACGGTCTCATATGTCGTTATCCGATTGCTCGGGTCCGTAAAGGTAACTCTGTAGCCGTTGTCGAAAACCGATCTTTGCAGCGTTTTGACGCCGCCCTCCGGATTGACCGCCCTCACCAGCATCCCGGTATCGTCGTATGCATACTGACTGACGCCTTGCTCCGGGTCCGTGAACTCTGTGAGCAGTCCGCCCTCCTCGTACTTCATGCGGTACGTCTCCCCAGCGGGGTTCGTAATCGCGACTAGTTCGCCGCCGGCATCCACTTCAACAACCGTCCGCTGCCCGCCTGGCGCGACAATCGCTGTCGGGTTTCCTTGCGCATCGCGTTCGATCTGTATCAGATTCCCGCTGCGATCCGCTATCGACAGTAGCCGACCGTCCGGATCATACGAGAAGTCTCTCAGCACAACACCGGAGAACGCACTGACATTTTGCAGAATCCGGCCTGTTTGCAGATTGAAGGTATTCACCGACAATCCGTCCTCCTCCGGAAATTCGGCGATTTCGAAATTGGACTTGCCCGCTCGATAGAGACTGTCGAAATTATTGCTATAGATGAAGTTGCCGTTATAGTCTATCGCCGCCAACGACAGGAATGATCGGGACCCTGATGCTGCATAGATATGGTCGAGGTTGACCTCCTCCACAATCCCTTCCTTGTTGACTTTATACAGCTTTTCTTGCTCGTAGTGATTCTTTACAGCGATGAACCACAAAGTCCCTTCCACATCAACGAACATTTTCCTCATGTAAAATAACGCCTTATTCGCAGCCACACCGTGGGCAATGACCTGATTGCTGTACGTGTTAGGGGAGATCCCCGCGATCTTCGTGATCGAGCCGTCCGCGCTCATTTTTCTTACCCTCGATGTATATTGCATGTGATTGAAGTTATCATAGATGCGATCGTGAATGTACAAGAAGCCGTCGGCCCCCAGCACAGCACTATTCACTTCGCCGATTGTGGCCGGATTGGCTTTGCCGCTATCCGCTCCGGATACCCCTTGCGTCGTGTTGCCTATCATCTGAATACGGCCTTCGGCATTAATCCGATAAAACAGACTTTTGCGCGCATCCTTATTGTAGCCAACAACGTACAAGGAGCCTCCGCTTGCCGCAGCTATACTATAGACGACATACAAATCCGATTCGACCGCCATAGCGCCATCGACAATATCGTGATCTGCATTCCCCGTCCCGGCAAAAACAGTCCAGCGGGTTTCGTCGGATTTCTTCAGATAAATCTTTCTGTCCGTGGGAGAGTACCGGTATACATTCCCCTGAGGGTCGGCGCTAATGTCTCCGTAGGTTTCTTGCGGGAATCCTTCGCTTTTCTGGAAGCTTCCGTCGTTATTCAGACGCGCGACAATTTGACCGCTATTGCCGCTTCCCGCAACAGCGTGAGCCACAAAATAGAAAGTATTGCCGGGACCGGGGACGACTCCTTTATTGGAAAAGAGATAACCCCCGAGGCCGCTTAAATCGATCTTATTCATTTTTTTGTAAGATGCCGTTGTTTTATTGCGGTCCCCTTCATACAGCGTATTTTCCTGCATACTCAGCATATGATGCGCATCCAGACTCCAGCCCGCGACTCCCGCTTGCTCGTATGGATTGTTCGGGCTCTCCAGGCTCCCGTACCAGACGCGAGAGATGGGGAACCTCATTGTTGCTCTGTCTACCCCGATCACTACGCTGGAACTGCTGATCCGCCCGAAGCTTTGCTGGAAGTCGCTGGCAGCCGAATAATATTGCAAATTGTAATCAAAGGATACGGTAACCTTGTAAGGGTGCGTGCCGATCAGCTTCCTCTCGTAAGCGTCCAACCCATCCCATTGAAAAGTATGCGTCACGTTCGTGGCCGGGGCGAACGATTTCCTGAACGATTTGCCTCCGATTTCGACCGTAACACTCATGGATTTCAGCGAATCAGGAATCGTATCCCCGCTGACCGGTATCGCGAGCTGCGACTTCTCCTTGTAGCCTGGCGTTCTCGTGCTCACGTAATTCAGGTTCATGCCCGTTCCTTCGATCGGGATCGCTTGGCCTAAGCTCTGATTCTGACAACCGATGATCGAGCCTGCTTGTTCGCAAGGATCGTCATCCTCCTCGTTTCTCGGATCTTCGTCGAGCGGCGGCTCGGCATCCATCGGCGGGCCGTACGGCCAGTTGCAATCCCACGGCGTGAAATGCTCAATCGGCACGCGCCATAAGCTTTGGCCTGAGGTATACAGCTCTGCAAGCTGCTGTCTTTCCTTATCCGTAAATCCGGCTGCTGCCAGCTTCTCAGCGCTGTCGGCCATCCCGTCCCCGTCCATATCGACAGTGGCGATTCCTCCGTCGATCTGGAGAATGCGGATAACCCGCCCGTTCTCGGACGCCACCCAGCGCCCGGCCTCACGATCGTAGTAGCCCATCGGCACGACTTCTCCGACCGGGAACTCCAGGTAGTTCTCTACATAGTAAAATAATGGCTGATTGAAGCGAATCTCCGTCGCTCCCGCTTGCACCGCTTCGTCGGCAGACAGCTCCACGGCGTGCGTATAGCCGACATAGTCCGGCAGCTCGCCCGGCATGGCCTCCGGCCCGTTCTCGCCCACGGTGTATTCGGTAGCGCGCAGGTGAATCTCCGTGAGCGGCACGACAGTCCCGTCCGGCAGCTTCATCGTTGCCGATGACCCTTCCGGGAAAATGACCGTGGATTGCCGGGTGCCGTCCGCATCCGTTACCGGAGAGCCTTGCGCCGCCTGGACGCCTGTGGCCCCATCCAAATCAACAACCGTTACCTTCGTGTCGTAAGCCTTCAGCACCACATCCGGCAGCGTCTCATATTTTTCGGCTACTGCCGATACTTTCCGCTGGACGGGCATATACCCTTCCTTGGTCATTTGAAGCGTCAGAATACCGCCGCCGTTAACGACCAGATCAAACATTCCGTCTTCGCGGCTCTTGGTTGAGCCCAGCTCGGGCTGGTTCAGGACGCTAACCTGTACGCCTGCCAGCGGCTGATTCTCTGCATCCAGCACCTTGCCGCGAACAACGGACACCAGACTATCTTCAATAGCTCCGGCAGCGACTCCCGTCTGCAGCGGTTCGCTTCCCTCGTATAGAAACTTGACCGTCGAAGAGAAGGTCGGCAGCGCTGTTGTTGATATCGGAGTCGCCACTTTAACCGGGTCCGGCGTCCCGCTCGAACCCTTCGGCGTGACCGTGATCGCTTCCGCCCGCTCCGAGAATCCGCCCGCCGTATTGAAGGCCCTCACCGTGAAGCGGTACGCAGTCCCGTTAACCAGACCTGTTACTGTAGCCTCCGTTACTTTGCCGACCTGGGGGCCATTCATCCACGTAGCTCCAGCGTCTGCGGAATAGAGAACCTCGTATCCAGCCAGATCCGTCTCGCTGTTCGCCAACCAGCTTAACGTAACGACCGTATTGCCGGCCACACCCGTTAATCCGCGCGGCGCAGCCGGAGGCGCCGTTTCAACCGGTGGAGCTTGCGGCGTCGCTTCCGCTCCGGCCGACTTCTCCGACTCGTTGCCGGAAGTATCGTATGCGGTCAAGGCGAAACGGTACGTTACTCCGTTCGTTAATCCGCTCACGATGTAGCTCGTTACGCTGCGGCCGGCGACATTCGTTCCGGCATCCCATGTCGCCCCATGATCCGTTGACCGGTAAACCTTATATCCCGCCAGATCATTCTCGCTATTCGCCAGCCAGCTTAGGCTGACACTGGCGTTTCCTGAAGCTGCGCTCAAGCCCGCAGGTGCGGCCGGCGGCGTCGTATCGACACGTACAGGGTTCCCCGAGCTACCGCCGCCTCCACCGCCCGATGTTGTAACAGGTCGAGCCCCATCAATGGAGACCTTCCCCAGCTTCAACGTTTTTCCTGCGCCTAATGAGGTGAAGGTTTGAGTCGCTTCATACTTATGACACTCGCATCCCGGGGTCTGGGTCTGCTCCGAGTCGAGCAGAGACAGCCCCGGGAATGCCGAGCCGCTCGCCCCATAAATGGACGCCGACCCTCCCCCTTTTACCACGATTTGCGATAGACTCGCATCCTCCACAAGCGTCATCCGATACGTTTTCTCCGGCAGCACATTCGCACGAAACGTACCATCTGCAGCCGTAACGGCGTAGAACGTCGGGTTGGTCGTAAACGAAAGAAAAGCCCCGGCCAACGGCTTGCCGTCTGTTCCCAGCACCGTTCCTTCAATCCACGCAGATTGCCGAGCCGTTACTTCCAAGTCGCTCTGTCCCTCGCCGTGTACGACGGGCTGATAGCCTGCGAATCCTTCTTTCACAACGTGCACATCGTAATTCCCGTAAGGAATCGCCGCCGCCGTCGTCCAAACTCCCTGCGCATTCGTGCGACCCCACGCCTTGTACACGCGCTTCCCTTTCTCATGCACGAATACTTCGGCATCCGCCAGCTCCGCCCCGTCCGCCTGACGAGCCTTAATGGACAGCGGTCCTGCTTTCGCCTGATTTCCTCCCGCGCCTGCAAGCTTCTTGGCACGCTGAAGAATGACGGCCACTTCCGCCCGGGTTATGCCGTTCTGCCCCTGAAACGTGTTATCCCCGTAGCCCCGCAGCACACCGGCTTCAACCAGAGCCGTTACCGCAGACTGCGCCCACTTCGGGATCAAATCTTTGTCCTTAAAGGACACTGCTCCCGCAGCGGTCTTGCCCACAATACGATTCAGCATCACCGCCGACTCTTGGCGGCTCACTGCGGCTCCGGGTCTGAATAGGCCCGCTTCATCGCCTTGTACAATCCCGAGATTGGCCGCTTGGCGAACCTCCTTGGCGAACCACTCGTTCCCGACGTCCCGGAAATTCGGAGCCTGCACAGTTGGCAGCTCCAAAGAAGCCGCCTTCACGAACCGAAGCAGCATAACGGTTATCTCCGCCCGCGTGACACTGCGCTCCGCGCGAAACGTCCCATCCTCATACCCCTGGACTACACCCAGCTCCGTCATCTCGGCAATCGATTCCTTCGCCCACTCCGGAATCCGCTCCTCCGGCTTCTGGAGGCTTACGCCGACATCGCTAGCCTCAGCTCCAGTCCCAGTTCCAGTTCCAGTTCCAGTTCCAGCCTGCACCACACCGAACGGAAGTACTCCCTGGACCATCAAGGACAAGAGAAGCAGCAGGGAAAACCCTCTTCTCGCCAGCACCTTCTTCATAAGTTTGAGCCTCTTTTCCACACTATTTTGGAATCTCACGTTCCCTCCAATCTACCATGGCGAATTTCACCCTGAGAATTATACGAAAGTATACTTTTTCACCTATACTTTGGCCGCCGGTCCAAACGCCCATTAAAAAAAGCGACACCCTCCGAAAAGTCCGAAGCTGTTCAGCGGATATTGCACCCCTAGATCAACCCAAAACCAGGAATGGCGATGCAAGGGCAATCTCCTCTCCCCCGCACCGCCATTCCTTTTTCCATCAAGACAAAATCACAAAATCACATAATGCTCATTATAGCTTTCCACGATCCCGCTTCCCGTGTTGACATTCGTTCCATGGACCGTGTTCACCGAATTCATGATCTTGACCGTCCCCCCGACAGCATTGACGCACCATTCGCCGCTCTGATCCGCGCCGACATTCCATATGTCGGCGTTACCTGATGTCACGTGCACGAGCGTGCCCGGAGCATAAGCCAGAATGCTCATGATATGCTCATTCGACGGACCGTTAAGCTCGATAAACTTTTGCATTTTCTGATAATTGATTAAGAGCGTTCCGGGCGCCATCCAAGGAATCTTCATCTTAAATTCGCTGATCCCCGTCCAAGGCGAAGGGTTCATGTCGTACAATTCTTCAATCCAGCCCTCCGTGGATGTTCCGACTCTGATGAAGGTATTGCTGTAGCTGCCATAGACCGATCGGATCAAGTGCCGGTCGCTTCCGTTCGCAACATCTATCCCATGATACGGATTTTTGAAGTTCGTATAGATGACATAAGCGTCCTTCGCATTGATTCTGAATGCGAAAGGATAGGTTTTCAAGGTGCCTTCTGCTTCAAATGGATTGTTGGGCCATATCACATTGATCGCGTTAATGCCCGATCCGTCTCCATTGAGGGTCACCGCGGCCGTATCCGACTGAGGCGTACTAGTATTTTCCCCGCCATATACGGTCAACCAGGTTCCGTAGCTGATATACGCCCCCGTTTTCCCGGATCCCGTTCCACGCAGTTCCACGTTGGTAGGAATCGAGAGGTTGCCGTTTATCCTATACCACCCTGCGGGCAGGTACACAATCCCCCCTCCCGCATTGCCCGCATCCGTCAATGCCGATTGGATGGCCGATGTGGCATCGTCGAACGGAAAACCCGTCGGGCTTACCAGCGAGGACACGCGCGGCGCATTGTAAGGCGCCTTGGTGACGTCATACAGCACGGCTCGGGTGATTTTGGGCAGGTCCCTTGTCGTGTAAGCCGTAGGCGAAGTTCCAGGCGACGCGATCGAAACGGACCCGGCGGTTGCCCCGGTGAGCGTCGTGTCGGTCACTTTGATCGTGTGATTGGTTACGTTGTTCTTAATGGAAAACAGGCTTCCTTCCAGCGTGCTGCGAATAAACGCATTGAACCTGCCGACGGAAGCATCGTCTACCTGCAAGGCGGTATTGGTATTGGTCAGGCTAACGAAAGCTAGATTGCTGCCCCACGTACCGACTCCCCCAGCCGTATTTCCTCCGCCAAAGCGCATGCCGATGTTGTATCCCTCGGCAGAGAGATGATGAAAATTATAGATTTCGATGCGTCCGAACGTAAATGCCGTGCCATTCGCCCGGGTCCACGCATCCAGCGTGCTCTTCAGCGGCGCATGGTAAGCCGTTCCAGCATCCGCCCAGTACGAATTATTAAAAGTAACATGATGCGCGCCGCCTGCGCCATAACCGTTAAAGAGCTCGAGTCCCCGCGACAATACGGTCCCTTTCACATAGGAGATTTCAGGACACGCAGTGAACCCGCCCGTTCCGCTCATTCCGAAGCGGAATCCGCTATAGGCATTTAACAAAGTCAAATTTTTAATGAAGCGATTATGTCCGACGTCCGAAGTTACGACCCACCCCGTATCGATCGGATTGGCGGCATTCTGATTAGGATAATATATTGTCAGCCCATAGAGGCCGCCAACGTCTCCTACCATCGTAAAGAGAGTTTGGAAACCGGCATTCACGTGGGCTTCGATCACTGTCCCATAGTCGCCCGAGCCAGAGTCCGGATCGCGCCAATCCCCACGCAAGAACACGCCCGAAGGAACATGGAGCGTATTGCTCACTTTATACGTTCCGGCAGGCATCCAGACAGTGCCTCCGCCTTTATGCTGCGCATTTTCCATTGCATTCTGGATCGCCATCGTAGAATCGGCTGCTCCCGTTGCGTCCGCCCCGAAATCCGTCACATTGAAGTCCGCCACGACCACATCTTCGGTTGGATAGATCGTGCTTATAATTTGCGGATTGGCCTCCAAGGTCGTGCCGGCGGGGGTAAAGGAAACATTGTCAAAATAAACCGCTTCCGTTATGCCATTGTCCGTAACCGCACGAACCCGCACGCTGGTCTGATCGCCGCTGAACCAGTCACGGCTTACTTTCGTCCATATCCCTGCGCCCATACCTCCGACCACTCCCGGCGACACCTCCTTATCCACATCATTCAAATCCAGATAAGCGTCGCCGTTGTTGTCCGACTTGTAAATCCAGGCGGACAACGTGTATCTCGTATTGGGTTCAACCGGCAGGGTATTGCTGTACGCCACGGCCCCGTTGCTCGTGGATTTAAGCGAATAGGTCCCTGACTGACTTCTATCGGTGGAGCGAGTCATGGCGCCGTATGACAGCCAGCCATCGGTACTCTCGAACGAACCGTCGGGCGCAACGGGCTCCAGCTTCACATCGTCAAAGTATGCCGATGCGCTAAGCCCTCCGTCCGTAATGGTTCTCACTCTGGCCTGGGTTGCATTGCCGCTGTCCCATAGTCCGGATACGTAGGTCCATGCGCCCTCGCCAGCCCCATTGAATACGCCCGGTTGAGGCTCACCCGTTATATCATTAAGATCAAGATAAGCATTCCCGGCATTGTTGTTCTTATAGATCCATCCGGAGAGCTTGTACTTCGTATCGGGCAGCACGGAAATCGGATTGGACGTCGCGGCAATGCCGTTCGCAGACGATTTTAACGATGTCGTCCCCGTCTTCGCCTGATCCGTCGACCTGCTCATTGAACCGTAAGTCCAGCCTGCATCGCTCTCGAAGGTTCCGTCCGGTTGAACGACTTCCAGCTTTACATCGTCGAAATACGCAGCCGCATTCAATCCGTTATCCGTTATTGTTCGAAGCCGGACCTCCGTATTGGCTCCGCTATTCCAGATGCCGGATACGTAAGTCCATACGCCGCCCCCGCTCCCATCATATACGCCCGGTTGAATTTCTCCCGGTATATCATTAAGATCCAGGTAGACGTTCCCGGCATTATTCGTTTTGTAAATCCAGCCGGATAGCTTATAGGTCGTATTGGCGGCAACCTCAAATACATTCGTACGGGCAGACGCGCCATTAATCGTGGATTTCAGCGAATAGTTTCCGGTTTTCGCTTTATCCCTTGATCTGCTTAACGACCCGAATGACCACCCCGCTTTCGTTTCGAACGTGGAATCCGGAGCATTAACCGCCAATTCCACATCATCAAAATAAACTGGCGCGTCTATCCCGGCGGCTGTAACCAGTCGAATCTGAAGCGAGGTTCTCGTTCCGCTGAACCAATCGGCGCTTACCTTCGTCCACTTGCCTCCCGCATTAACAGAAGGCTCGACTTCTCCCGCAATATCGTTTAAATCCAGATAGGCTGTGCCCGAGTCGGTCTCTTTATAAATCCAACCTGATAACTTGTAGCTGGTATCGGATTCTATCGGAAACTCTCCGCTAATTGACACTGCCCCGACCGTCGTCGTTTTTACCGCATATGAGCCCGTATGAGCCTTGTCGGTTGACCTGCTCATCCCATACATAGCCCACCCGGTTCCATTCTCGAACGAGGGGTCTGGAACGTTAGCTCCGGCCGCGAAGGAATGACCGGTCATCACGTTAGTATTCAATGCCATAAGAAGGATTATTATCAGGATAAGCGCCTTGCGCATAGTCTTGTTTGATCTCACGCTGTTCCCTCCAAATTTGATGTTTGGCAAACCGTTTGCTCCATTAACGGATGCTTCCGTCAAGGTTCTGCCTTTTGAAACCGCTTACCAAAAACTTTGCATTTAACGGGGCATCCATTCCTTTGCCGTTAGCGAATCTGTCGTTGCCCTGCAGCTTCTGCATTACCGCTCACCCCCTCATTGTTATATGTCGTTTAATCTTTTAATACAACTTTCAAAGTTAATATATATCTTTAATACATTTATGTAAAGATCCATTTTTGTTCTTTTGAAAATGTTAACAAAAGAGTCCCCGCCGTCCGTTTCGGACGGGAGGACTCGCTTGCAATCCAGAAAACGAACGGAGGAGCCAACGCTAGCAATCCGCTGTCCTGGCAGCCAGTCTCCAATTGCTGTGTCCTATCGACAAGCAATCAACTTACGCATTGGGCGGCACGGTATTATTCGCGGCCCCGGGGCTTATCAAGTAACGCAGCAACTGATCGAGCAAATATCGCCCTGCCGCATCATTGCCGCCATGCGTCAGCGTGGTCTGCATGACAAGTCCGTCGCCCATCTTCCGTTCTGCAATATACGCGCCCGCCGCGTAAGAACGCAAATCGATACGCGCCAGAATCGGCGGAGCTTCAGGCGGCTTGTCCTCGACTGATTCCCAGGACGGAATTTTCGTGTCCATGTAATACGTGGAGGCCAGCTCCAAAAATTGTAGATCGCTGTAGCCGTCATGGGGAAAGTCTCCCATAGCGTCATGCGGCTCAGGCACCACTGCATAGGAATAGGCGTTAAAGCCGCCGGGCTTGATCGGATACAGCGCCTCCTGATGGCCTACATAGAGCACACGGGCACCCGCTCGAGCATAAGCCTCCAGCTCTTGATTCCATTCCGTCGAGATGAGCACTGAAGGAGTTCCAGTGTCGCCGGCTTCATTCTGAAGCGGTTTTGCCCATGGATATTGAACCAAGAGGGATAGGGAGTCGCCCGGATCGTGAACGCCGAGCGAGAAACCGCCGGCTTCCTCCTCGAGAAGCGCCTTATTCGGATAAGCCCACAAATCCCAATCATTAGTAACGGTAAATTCGGTCGCATCTTCGCGCAACAGGACAATTAACCTCAGCTTGCAGGGAGCGGGTAACTGCGGCATTTCGAAGACGATCGGCGACAACGGCGTCAAGCCTCCGTTCGCAATGATGCCGCATGCGCTAGTTCCCGCGGCCACCGAATCTTCCCCGCGCACCAACTGCCATTCCAGTCGACCTCCGGCCAAAGGCCGGCTCCCGTAATGGGACAAGAATGGCGTTACCCGAACCTCCGTGCCGCAGAAGAAGTTCTGCGTCGTCCTCTCCAACAATAGCACGCTCGCGGCGGCAAACTTACGAAGCTCAAGAGGGTCGAACTTCGGTTCAAAGTTGTCGTCGTAGAAGCCCGGTTGCGTAGTGGGAATGTCATTGAGATGGGTCAAATACAG
>PJUD01000332.1_pt1 | contig 29012 bp, 15 predicted proteins | sample 1512341 | NCBI WGS metagenome assembly PJUD01 (sample SAMN08177675, study PRJNA422409) | Feces metagenome, whole genome shotgun sequencing project. | isolation source: Chicken feces (3) enriched on wood chips: beechwood xylan treatment | host: Gallus gallus | place: USA: Madison | collected 2015-01-15 | reverse complement strand
GAAGCCGCCCTCGGTGCCTCTCCATTCGAGGAACTTCTTCTCCTCCTCGATGTTGGACGCCCAACTGAACTCGATCTGCAGGGACGCGCCGTTATCGAAGCGAATAAAACCCGCGGCCAAATCCTCGACGTCGAACGTGCCTTGCGGAATGTTGCCCGAAGCGTCGGGACGGTCCGCGAACTTGCGGTACGTCGAGCCGGACACGGTGACCGGTTTCGGATTGCCCGCCAGCCACATCGCCATGTCGATCATGTGTACGCCGAGGTCGATCAGCGGACCGCCGCCGGACAGCTCCTTCGTCGTAAACCATCCGCCGCGCCCCGGAATGCCCCGGCGGCGAATCCAGCCGCAGCGTCCTGTGTACAGCTCGCCCATCTCGCCGTTACCAATAATCCGCTTGGCGAACTTCGCTTCTTCGCTGAAACGGTTGTTGCGCATCGCCATCAGCAGCTTGCCGGAATCCCGTGCCGCATCGGCCATTTTCTGAGCCTCGTCGGGGTTGATCGCGTCCGGCTTCTCGCAAAATACGTGCTTGCCCTGGCGCAGAGCGGCGATGGCAATCTCCGAGTGGTACAGGTTCGGCGTGCTGATGCCAATAATGTCGATCGATGGATCCGCGATCAGCTCGCGGTAGTCTTCATACACTTTAGTTCCGGGAAAATCTTTGGCCGTTGCTTCGGCAGACGCCTTAAACGCGTCACAGAAAGCGACGATCTCTACTTCGTTGTGCGACAGCCAACCTGGCAGATGCGCGTGCTTGAATATGCCGCCGGTGCCGACGACTCCTACTTTCAACGTCATTTTCTTATATCCCCTTGATCGTTTCTAATGGTTGCGCGTTGCCGTACTTCGGATATTCGCGATCTACCGGCGCAGCCCACTTCACCGCGTTAGAGATAACTTTGCGCACTTGCGGGTTATAATAAGTCGGATACGTCTCGTGGCCCGGGCGGAAATAGAAAATTTTGCCCATGCCGCGCGTATAGCAGCAGCCGCTGCGGAATACTTCTCCGCCTTCGAACCAGCTGACCATAACCAACTCGTCCGGCTGCGGAATGTCGAAGTGCTCGCCGTACATTTCTTCCGCCGGAAGCTCAATGTACTCGCCGATGCCGTCGACGATCGGATGCCCCGGATTCACGACCCAGATGCGTTCCTTCTCGTCCGCTTCGCGCCATTTCAGATCGCAGGACGTACCCATCAATTTTTTGAAAATTTTCGAAAAATGGCCGGAATGAAGCACGATCAGCCCCATGCCGTGAAGTACGCGCTGATGCACACGGTTTACGATCTCGTCCGACACTTCGTCGTGCGCCATATGGCCCCACCAGATCAAGACGTCGGTGTTGTTCAGCACTTCCTCCGTTAAGCCATGCTCCGGATCGTCCAGCGTGGCCATCGTTACTTTCCCCGAAATGTCCAAGCCTTCGGCAATCGCCGTATGCATGCCTTGCGGATAGACGGATGCAACCTTCTCGTTTGTTTTCTCATGGCGGTGCTCGTTCCAGACGGTAACGTTAATTGTTTGGCTCATAATCCGGACTCTCCTTTAACGTGGTTTTCCTTCTTCATTGTATGCGAAGCTCAACTGCCAATCGATTGCCTATTCGGGCGAATTATTACGGTATTCTGTCATGATCTGCACGGATTCATACGGATATGTTAAAATATAATTACGCGATCCTGTCGCAATCCTACTTCCAAGGAGCATGAGCATGTATCCGGAAATGCGCCACGAGCAGGTCGTTTACCAAAATCCTTTTCTCGCTATGCGAATCTGGCAGATCGACACGGAAACAACGACAACTGAGGATTTGCTGCTAAAAGCGGAACAGAATTGGAGACAAAAAAACTACTACGGCTGGCATTATCACGAGGAAGTCGAGTTTCTACTAGTTCTGGAGGGGGAGATTACCGCCTATTGCCGGGAGGAGCAAATCGTGCTCGGTGAGGGAGATATCGCCTTGTTCGGCTCTTCGGAGCCCCATACGACGATGCAGACGAAACCCGGAAGCACGCGGCAGATCGTCTTCCAGATCGATTTACGCAAATACTGGGATGTGAGTACGCTAAACAGCATGCAGCATTTTTCGGAAGTGATTCGTCCCCTTAGCTCGCTCAATTATATTTATAAGGAAAATAAAGAAGTTCGCGAGCGGACCGCCGAGCTGATTCGAGAAATATATCAGGAAATGAACGACGGCAGCCTCGGCTACGAGCTCGCCGTTTCTTCAAGGATCAAACATATTCTGCTGCTTCTGCTCCGCAACGATACGCGGCAGCAGCTCAATTATAACGATAATCGCCTGATCGGCCGCTTGCAGCCTGCGGTCGACTACGTAGAAAGCCATCTGGACGGCAAGCTGTCCGTCGCGGAAATCAGCGGACGTCTCAACATGAGCTACACCCATTTCATCAAGACGTTCAAAAAAGCCGTCGGCATGTCCTTCACCGACTTCGTCGTGCTGAAGCGGATCAAGAAAGCCGAGCAGCTGCTGCTGACCAGCGACGTCAGCATCGCGGAAGTGGCCGAATCGGTCGGCATCTCCAACCTCGGCCACTTCTACGAGATGTTCCGGCGCATGAACGACTGTTCGCCCAAGCAGTTCCGGGACCGGCTGCGCGAGCCGACGGGTTGATTGGCGTGCGTTGGGATAGATTTGACCGTCAGCCGTTCTCCCGATCGACGAAATAAAACTTATCCACGTAAATGGATTCGATATTTGCCTTGTTATTGGTAGGCGCCAGGAATACATAGGAAGCTTGCGGCGCGAGCTTGTCGGCCGTTGCCGTGAACTCTCCTATTTTGACGTTTGTCCAGAACATATTTTCCATGCTGCTCGCGGCGATCGTCGATGGCCAGACGATTGTGCCGCCGGCGCTGAAATTCATGCCTACTGTAAAGGCGTTTCCTTCCGGTTTCGGGAATGACGGTCCGTTGACGAGGTCGGCCAGCATAGCCGTTTTATAATTGACCTTAACTCTCGCATACACGTCGTAAACATGGCCGGCAGTAAGTCCTGCATCGCTGGCATAGGCGTAGAAATCCATCGGTCCGTTGCTGTCCCCGACGACTTTTGCAGCCGTCTTCCCGTCCGAAGCAGATAAATCCGCAACGCCTCTCGAGCTCGCCGCGCCCCATGTTCCGAACTGTTGATCCTGAACCTCCTTAATCGTCTGACCGCATTTCTTCACGAGCTTGAATATTTTCCCGTCTCCCGCCACGAAATTCACGTCGGTCAGAACGTAACTGTTCCCGGTCGTCGAATAAGATACTTCGGATAAGCTGCCGTCCGTTCTGTCGATTTCAAAGATGGATTGGATGTCCATTCCAAGCTTCGAACGGTCGATTGCAATCGTGACGTTCTCGCTCGCTTCCGCATTGTGATTCACGACGACAATATACTTATCCGACGAGCTTACGCTTTCATGAGTCGTTACGTCGGCGCTCGGATATCCGGGATCGTAAGGCTGCGTCGTCGCTCCTCCTCCGCCCCCAGTTGTTGTTGCGACGTTCGCGATTCTTCTCATATCCATGATCGTCGGCTTCAAAGCCTCAATCTCGCTCATCAATTGCTGGATCGTCCCGTAAATATGCGGTCTGCGCGTATAGTCGTAGTCGACCATGCCTCTCCAGACGACCGTAGATTGATACAAGAAGTACGTAAACCCTCTTGCTCCCCTGCCGATGGACTCGTAGGTCATCGCTCGGATTTCGGCCGGAGTCGGTTCCCTCGGCAGGCCCTCCTCTTCTCCGTGCGCCTGCAAAATCATCCATACCGGCGCGTCGTTCGTCAGGCTTCTGCGAATCGGCAACGTTGAGGCGTCCAAGCTCTCTTCGAACGCAGCGTTCGGATACGTGCCGATATGCTTGAAATTGCCGGGCGTCGGATAATGGTTCACGACGGGATACAAATCCAAGCTCATCGCTTGAGTAAGGTTGGAGGGGTAGAAGTACGACGCGTCCTCCGGCATCGTATAATCGATCACCGTAAACCGGTTCGGGTCGATGCTTTCCAGCATTCTCCTCATGACGGACAGATTGTCCCGGAACCGCTCTTTATCGACGACGTACAGGCTCCTCGGCTCGTCGAATAACAGATATCCGCTCAATTGCTCCGCATGCTCGGAAAGCAGCGCTTTATTCGTCAGTCCGACAAGCGCCTCGTACATGGCTACTTCATCATTGCTATATCGTGCTTCCGAATCGAAATAGTTGCCTCCCCAGAACTTGAACAGCTCATGTCCGTCGGGCAGCCCGATCAGTTTAAGTCCGTATTCGGCCGCCTTCGCCAAAGTCACCTCGTAGATTCCCGGCTTTTTGTGCCAGTTGGCCAGAAATACCGTATCGGCGCCCGCATCGCGAATATCGTCGAAGGTACGATCCAAATACGCTGCCGCATCCGCTTCGATATACGGAATGTTGCCGGCTTCGAACCAGACGCCCTTAGGAAAATCGTCAAGCGCGGGATTAACGGTCGCCTCCGTCAACTGAACGCCGTCGATCACCTGAACGTTTTTTCTCAAGAAAATCCGATTGTCAGAGCGCTTGACTTCGATTGTATACAGTCCGTTCGCAACCGTCCGGTCCTGATTGTCGGTTCCGTCCCACTTCTCTTTCACGTACGTCCAATCTTCCCTTGCGTTGACAATCTTCTTGACCGTATTCCCCTGTGCGTCGTACACCGTGACGTCGATCGTCTTGCCCGGCTCGTAGAGCCCGTGAATGCTGTAAGAAATCGTCGCGTAATCATTGATGCCGTCTTGATTGCCGGGCGATATTTTATAAGGATACACGTTGCTATACTTATTCGGGTCATAATAGGGTTCCGGAAGTACCCTCGTAAGAACCGCGCTATCTATCCGAAAGGAAGGGAAATTTTCCTCGTTCGCGGTCGAATAGACGTTCAGTCGATACTCGTGGGTCGGATCGATCTGAATCGGCAGAGAGATCGCCCCGAAATATTCAAGCTTAATGTTAAACGGAGGGTTCGCCGTATTATAGACTTTGCGAGGGACCAGCTCCTGACTAGCTGTAACGTCCCGCAAGGATAAGCCCATTACGTCTCCGACGGCGTTGTCCCAATTCGTCCCGGGCACGCGATCGGGATTGACGAGCAGCATTAATGTATAGTCGCCGGCGGCCAAGTCGTTCCCGGGGATCGGAATTTCGATTGCGGGCTCGTCTTCGTTCGCTCCGTTCGAAACCGTGGTCGCCACGTTGTCCGGCGTTAATCCGTCCGGAATATTTACGGCAGAGTCGCCGAGCGTAAATGCGTCGTTCTGAATCGTCAGAGGTACGACTTCTTTCAAGACGATATAATCCAGATGAATGCCGGAAACGTCGTCGTTCTCCATTCCTTCCGCATAGAACTGCAGCCGATTGACACCGTAATTCGGATAAAAAGTGCCTACTCTAAACTCCTGCCATTGTTGGTCCGTCGTTTCGGACGCGTCGATGATCCGAGGAGAGAACACCTCCGCTTGGCGGGTTGCATCGTATACGCCTATTCTGGCGACCTCGCCTTGGGTATTCGACTCGCGATCGATTTTCATCTTGTAATAGACGTCGTAAGCGGCCGCATGCTTCAGCATGCTAAAATCCCAAGCTTCGTATTGTATCTCCCCGCCTCCACTCTCTCCCGCTAGGGCTGCCGAGAATCCGTCCATGGCCGTCCCGTCAGCCTTGCGAACGGCGCCGTTACGGTACGTGAAATTGCTATCCTCGATCATGTAATCGCCAGCGATATCGATGAACGGCGCTGTCGTCACTTCAGTTTTCGTATTGACCGCTTTCGGGATTCTCTTCGCCGTTTGCCCGTCCGACGCCGTGACATCGGCCACGCCGACCGTCGTATCCGGCGTATCGTTAGTATAGAACATCGATTCTTGTCCGACGTATTCGAATAGACCTTCGTCCGCAGAAACCGTTGCGGGTCCCGCGAACGCGCCCAGGTTGGTCGCGAAGAGGGCCAATATCGCAAGTCTGATCACATACTTTTTGAACAATGCTAACACCTCCGCAGAATGGAAATCTGGCCTGGCACCTTGTTTACAGTACGGATGTTTCATACTACAATAGGCTTTAATTATCGCCTCGATCACAAAGGAGAGCTTGCATGCAACTGAGAACCTTTAAGTATGTCGAGCACAATTCCTCGCTGGAATACAAAACCGGCGGCATTCATCCTTCGTTCGAAATCCTGTATTTGGCTACGGGCCGATATCAGATGAACTGGTTAGGCGAAAAGTACGATATCAAACCCAACTCCTTGTTCTTCATTACGCCGAACACTCCTCACGACGTTACGATCTTGTCCAACAAGGCCACCTATTGGTACATCGAGCTTAACGAGCCTCCCGCTAACGCCGATTCCGTTTTCCCGACGCTGGAAACGATACTTGTCTGGAACCGGCTGCAGTGCGAATCCGATTTGGCAAGCCAAATGCCCGAAGTGATGAATCATACGGTTGAGGGCATTCATCGCCTTCTTCAAAATCGGTTGCATGAGATGGTATGCGGCGAGGAATTATTGCTGCTCGAGATCAGAAAACTGTTTTTGATCGTTCACGAGATTTTGCATGGTTATAAAAAAGATCCGGGCTTGCAGAAAAAGCTGAAGCTGCCGCTGGGCTATACGCCTACGCAAGACATTATTAAAACTTTGATCATTATCTTGGAGACCAGCTACAAAGAGAACATTACGTTGCGTCAATTATCCGATTTCTCGCATTTTCAAAGCACTTATCTGATCCAAAAGTTTAAAGAATATCACGGGTTTACGCCGATCGAGTACTTGCACAAGCTGCGAATGAAAGCCGCGGTCAACTATCTGTCGACAACGGATATGAAAATCAAACAAATTGCCGAAGAATCGGGGTATGCGAATATCCATCACTTCAGCAACGCTTTCAAAAAAAACACCGGGATGAGCCCGTCCGAATGGCGAAAGAACCATCGAAGCCCGCTATAGCCCCTGCTGTTATCCGAAGTACACGCTTGTCGCCCTGATTGTCTGTTCGTTAACCTCCTGCGGCACTCCCTGTACGACAATTCGCTTTGACTGCAGGGGCAGCAAATCGAAATACTCGTCGGATACCTTCCATCCGTCGGCCAATCCGAAATGCACCGCATGCGCGTAGCGATCGGTTTGGACGTCGAAGGCGATCTCCGATTGTCCGATCCGTTCAAAGTTCGATACGGACAACCGGGCTTGACCGATCTCCCGCTTCGAGAATTCGTTTAGTCTGAGAATCGCCGTATTCACTTCGTTTTCCGACGGTTTGACGAACCAGCAGCCTTGAACCGGATCTAGACTCGCATCGAGAGCGAAGCGGAGTACCGGACTCCTCGAATGCTTCTTGATGACGATTGGTTTGTTGGCCGTCAGACGAACCTTACCGTCATAGGATGCATAACCGAACTCCGCCTCTAAGCTCAAATCCTCTTCCGTTTCATTGATCCCGTATACGACCGCGGCATTCTCCTCTTTCCGGATGACCAGCCTTCTCGGATCGAAAGCTCTCCTGACGAAAGGAAATGAGATTTTCCTTTCCAGATAGTAGTCGATAATCGTCCAACCGACTTCTCCCCAGCAATCGTTGTACATCCAGAAGATGGCCCCGTCGCAATGCGGCTTGCTCCGCATCGTGTCCAGCGCGTATTCCAGCATCAAGCCTTGCCACAGCCCCCCGAACAACAAATAATCCTCGGCCGAAATGCCCTCCATTGTCCGATAATGTTTCTCTATCGCTTCGCCGATCAGACCGTAGCCAGGCTCGTTGTAGGTGACGGCATTCGAATGCATCTTGAAAGCCTCGTTATTGAAGTCGATCGTTTCTGTTGCCAGGTATCTCTTTACGGACGACGGCTTGCAGGGTCCCACATGTCCGAACTCAGATACGAATTTCGCATCGAGAGCGTCATAGACTTCCGGCGTAATCTTGTCTTCGAACCGTTCGGCGAACGCGCTGATAAACCATTCGTGCGAATCGCCGGCCTGCGTTCCGTTCGGATGTTCTCCGCCGTAGGGCGAGCCGTTCCAATAAGGGATATCCGGACAGTTTCGGTGAACGATCTCCGGAGCGATAGCATTGAAGATTCGGCCTCCCGCAAACTCCCAATGCTTGTGATCCTCGAAAAATAAATCATAGACCATTTGATTTTCGTTATTGCCGCACCATAGCACCAACGAAGGGTGATTTCTCAGCCTTCGGGTCTGATATTCCAGTTCAGCGGACACTTCGAGCTTGAACCGTTCGTCCCGATCGGGATATAAGGCGCAAGCAAACATCAGATCCTGCCATACCATGATTCCTTTCTCGTCACAAAGCTCGTAAAATAGTTCCCTTTCGTACAGTCCTCCTCCCCACACCCTTAACACGTTCAGGTTCGCCTCGACAGCCTCTTCGATCAATTGCCGATAACTGCTGTTCGGAGCCCGAAGATACATAGAATCGGGAGGGACCCAATTTCCGCCTTTGCAGAAAATTTTCCGTCCGTTTACCACGAGCCCGAACGCTCTTTCCCGATCGTTGATCTTGGACATGTCGAGCTCTACCTTCCGAATCCCGAACTTCGCCTCGTATTCGCAGAGCACGGTCGAAACATGAAGGCCTTTTACCTTGATTGCGTACCTATGCGGCTGCCCATATCCGTGCGGCCACCAAAGCTTCGCATTGGATATAATTGACTGAGTATTCAAATAATTTAGACCGGAGCTGAGCAGCAGGTTTTTCTTCTCGCTATACACGACTTCCCGTCCGTCCAGAATTTCAACTTCCACGTCAAGGTCCGCGGTCTGCAGCGGATTCGGATGGTACAGGACGATCTCCAGCGCAAGCCGCGCTTCATTATTATTCGCAGCAATCGCTTCCGTGCGGACGCATACTTCTTTAATCGTCGCCGCGCTGTATGTCTTGATGGCAATCGATCCTATTCCGCATGTAGGAATTCTCGGGCACCAATCCCACCCGAATCCATAATGCGGTTTGCGTACGGCAATCCTTCTGGCATCTCCGCGACGATAACCGAGCAGCATGCCGATATTTTTGGATACGCCCTCGTATTCGGCCTCCGTAACTCGCTCCAACCCGGCGGTTACCCGGATGATCAATTCATTGTCTTTCTCTTTGATCTCGTTTTTGACGTCTTTTTCGAACGGATAATAGGCATTCGCGTGATGTCCCAAATGAACCCCATTCAGAAAGATATCCCCATGACAATCGATATTCTCGATGACTAAAGAGACATACTCGCCCATCGTGTCCGGATCCAGATCGAACACTTTCTTGAACCACCACGCCTTCTTCTCCGTCCATTCGCTGTCGAAGAAATTCAGTCCGACTGTGGGCTCCTCAATCACCTTATTCTCGATTAACGGCACGTGAATGTCGCAAGGAAGCGAACAATCCAGCCATCCCTCTTCTTTCAGGGCCATTCTCCATGCCATTGAAGCGTCGTAGCCAAGACCGCTCCAGCTCAGCTTCCAGTTCTCATTCAATTCAATCATGAGCGATAGCTCCTCCAAGTATCCGCTGCTTAAGGAATAAGATGGAAACGCGATGCCTCCATCTCATTCCTCCGATTTTTAGGCTACTGCATGCTTGTTACGGTCGCTTTCGCGTCGTCCCATGCTTTTTTCCACCAGTCGAAAGACGTTGCAGCTCCGGCCTTCTCCAGTTGTCCCAGGATGTCGTTTTTGATTTTCTCGTACTCTTCGTCGGACTTGGACAGGATGACTTTAGGCATCCCTTTCATCATGATGTCATCCAGCTTGGCATCGATTCTCTTAATATCGTCCGGTGTTTGCGGCAAGACGTTCGGAATCTCGGTCATCTGATTGGACTGATCGAACGCTTTGCCTTCTTTCATCAATTTCTCATGGACTTGGTAAGGCATCTCCACTCCGTAGTAGCTGCTGAAATCGCGTTGCGTCGGCGTCAGGGACAATTTGAGCACGTCGATGCTTTTGCGGAGATCCAAGAGTCCTCCGTCCGTCGGATGAACGTCGGCGCCCGTAATTCCAACGATATTGTTGAGTACGCCGAGTCCCCGTTTCTTATCTTCGTCTTTCGGATTTTTGAGCCGTTCGATGGCGGCGGGCAGCATTTGCGCTTTGCCGTCCACGATATCCCAATCCTCTCCCTGAATGCCGCTGAGCGCCGTACGCACCCCGTCGTAAGAGAACAAATAATCGATCAGTTCGACTGCTTTCTCCGGAGACTTCGCTTTCTTCGTTACGCTGAGCAGAAATCCGGGCCATCCGGTCGAGCTCGAGGAATTGGCCCAGGCCGTCATCCCTTCTATCGGCAAGGAAACGTAGCCTTTTAAAGCGTTCGGATCCCTCTGCACGCTGGCGATGGAATAGGCGTCGATCCACCAGGTCGCCATACCCGACAAATATTGTCCGGCCGTCGCCTTCGCCGCGTAGTCCGCGCTCTTCATCGTAAAGCTGTCCGGATCGAGCAGCCCCAATCGGTTTGCTTTATTCAGATACTTCAAGTTGGCCCACATCGGACTCGAGACGTCTGTATAGTTGGCTATAATTTCGTTGGTGTGAACGTTCGTTACAAAGGCATGAGGTCCCCAGCTTGCATAACCCATGTTGGCTCCATGGCCGACCCAATAAGCCCACGGTCCCCAATCGTTGAACAAGCCCATACCATACACTTTTTTGCCGTCTTCCGTAGCCGGATGTTTCTTCTGCATCTCCGCCAATACGGCAAGATGATCGTCTTCGTTCTTGATCGAAGGGTAGCCCATTTCTTTATAGAGATCCCATCTCACCAAGAAGCCGTTCCACCACCAGTTGGACAAGCCGGTCGGTCCCGCGTTCGTATTAAGAAAGTAAAGTTTTCCGGTATCGTTGCTCAAAAACTTCTTCGAGAACGTCACTCTTTTCGGATAATTTGCAGCGATATTTTTCCCGTAATCCGCAAGGTAATCGTCCAACGCGATGACGTTATTCCCTTCGACTAACTGTTGAATATAGCCATTGTTCGTCACGAGAATATCGGGGAGCTCTCCGCTGGCCAGAGCGAGCTTCAGCTTCTCGTCGTCGTATTCGATCACTTCGATCTCCACGCCGAGCTTCTTCTTGATCTCTTCCGTAACGACATTCGGCCAGAACTGTTCTTCAATCTGAAAGAGCGAAGTGATGCTTCCGATTGTCAACTTGACCGGCTCGGCCGGCTTTTGGCTCTCCGATGACGGACTTGCGGCTTGCGAGGCGCTTTCCCCCGTGTTCCCGCTCTCCTTCCCATTCCCGTTGCCGGAAGAGCAGCCGGCTAAGACCAGCACGATAGCCATGCATAACAGCACGACATTCCGAAGCTTGTGAATCCCCCATAATCCGTTCATCTGTACATCCTCCTGTTTGATCTTTATTTATACGGCCTCCAGGTGCAAGGCCAAGTATAAAACGAGTTGTCGCCTGTTCCCGCTCTAGCCTTTAACGGCCCCCATCATAATGCCTTTGACGAAGTATTTCTGCATCATCGGATACACGACCAGAATCGGGATGATGGCAATCATCGTGATCGTCATCCGGACGCCTTCCGGCGTCAACACCATTTGGTTGGCGGCGTCCATCATCTGCTGGGTATTCATGTTACGGATGCTGTCCGCGATTCTCTGGGATTCGGTGAGATATTGATACAGCAAGTATTGCAGCGTCTGCAGCTTGGGATTCGAAACGTACAAATAGTTGTCGAACCAGGAATTCCATTGATTCACCGCGGAGAATACCGCTATCGTGGCCAGAATCGGTTGACTTAACGGTAGGATGATTTTCATGAAAACCGTAAAGTAGCCAGCTCCGTCGATCAGTGCCGCTTCCTCGAGCGAAAGGGGCAACTGTTCGATGAAAGTTTTGAGTAGAATGACAAAATAAGCGGAAACGGCGAAAGGCAAAATATAAATCCAAAAGGAATTGATCAGCCCGTAAGACTTCATGGTGAGATAGACGGGAATGAGACCCGGATTGAAAAACATCGTCAAAATAACGAAGCGGTACAGGAATTTGCGAAAATAGGTTTGTTCCTTGGTCACCGTATAGGCAAATATGGAACAGCAGAACAGCGTAAACAACGTGCCGCCAACCGTTCGGATCGCAGAGTTCATGAAAGCTCCGATAATGCCCTCCAGCTTGAAGATGGACACATAATTATAGAAGGTAAACCCTCTCGGAGCCCAGGTCACCCCGGCAACCACCTTCGCCGGATCGCTGATTGAGTAGATAAACACGTAATAGAAAGGGTACATGCAGGCGATCGTAAACAGAACGAGCAGTGCATAGTTAATCCCCGAGAAGCCGCGATCCGATAGTTTGCTCTTGTGAATGAATTCCATCTCTTTCCCCCCTCTACACGATAGATTGGCCTCTTACTTTTTTGGCGAACGAATTGACGGAGAACAGAAGTACGATTCCTACGAAGGTTTTGGCTATGCCAATCGCCGTTGCATAGGAATAATCGTTCGTGGCGATGCCGATTCGGTACACATAGAGATCGAGAACCTCGATATTATCCGCGACCAACGGATTTTTGAAAGCGTAATATTGATCAAACCCGATCGTCAGGATGTTGCTGACCGATAGCAGAAGCAGCACGATAAACGTTGGCATGAGGCCCGGAACGGTGACATGCCAGATGAGCTTAAGCCGCCCGGCCCCGTCCATCTTGCCGGCTTCGTAGATTTCCGAATCGATGCCGGCGATCGCCGCCAAATAAATGACCGATGTCCATCCTAAGCTCTTCCAAATGAGCAGCGCGGTCTGAAAATACCAGACGGCGCCCAAATTCCCCAACAGATTCGTAGGCTCGTCTATCACTCCAAGCGAGAGCATCACCCGATTAAAGAGTCCCTCGTTCGAGAAGATGGAGAACGAGAGCGAGAACACGATGACCCAGCTGATGAAATTCGGAAAGGTCGCCGCGGTTTGGACGAATTTTCTAAAAAACTTCGGTTTCACTTCATTGAGCATAATCGCGAACAGGACCGGGAGAGGCGCACACAGGATGCCTAGCAGCCCCATCGCCAACGTATTTTTCAGCACCCGGGCCATATCCCCTCCGTCATTGACAATGAGCTCGAAAAACTTCAGACCGACGAATTTGCTGTCGGCGAGAGGGATGCCCGGCTTATAATCGAAAAATGCGTAAACCCATCCGAACAGAGGAACATAATTAAACATGAATACAAGGATAACGAAGGGGAGGGCCATGCCCAAGAGAACTATACTTTTTCTATTGCTCTTAACTCCAATCTTTTTCTGCGAATGTCTTACTGCTGCCTTCACGCAATCACCTCATGCTGTTGGTTAAATAGAGCGTTTTCATAACTCCTAGAGTGCATCAGCAAAGCCTGAATTCATTTTTTAATTATAATCAAACAAGCCCTTTTGGTATTTGCAAAACATTACTCTGTTTAATAAAAATAAAAATGATTTGTCCATGGTTTCAGGGAAAAATTTATAAATTGTTTCACTCCTTGTTTATGCTCGTTTCTCTGCATGGCAAAAAGAGGCTGTCCCGTAAGTAAAAGAGTCGTACGAAAGGATGCTCGATAGAGAATATTGTCGTGCATGTATCTCCCTACGATGCTATACGATCCTGAAATTTGTAATGGTTAACCCGTTAAGGGGTGATTTCAGGAGCGTATGAGGCATTCTCCAGGAGATACATGCACTTTTTTCTTCATCGATCATCTTGTACGACCCTACTTATGAGACAACCTCTTAGTTGCGAACAGTTAATTGAATATTCACCGTTTCACGAAATAAAACTTATCCACGTAGACCTCCTTGACATTGCCTGGATTGTCCCATGGCATAATATAGACGACTTGGCTATTCGTCTGGGAAGGCACGAAACTTCCGATCTTGACGGTATGCCAGAACATATTCTCCATGCCCGAGGCGGACATTCGTTTTTCCGGGACCGGATAGGTATTCTCGGTCACGTCGTAGACTCCGTAGGAAAAGGCGTCCCCCGTCGGCTGGAAGGTCCTATCGACTCCGTTTCCGTCCTTGTACATGTCGGTCGCATATTGGATTTTAATGTTCGCGTATAAATCGTACGTCGCGCCGGGAGTTAATTCGGCGGGATCCCAGAACCATTGGAAGTTCCAGGTTCTCGACGACGTCACCGCGTGCTTGGCCGTCTTGCTATCGCCTGCCGATACGTCAGTCTGCGCCTTCATCGCGCCGTTGTTGACGTGGAACGCAGCATCCTCTCCGACGTAGACGTCTTGCGCGGCGTCCCTCGTCAGCTTCAAGACTTTGCCGTCGCCGGGCGCGAAGCCGAGATTGCTGATGACGTAGTGGGTCGGAGTCGCCGTGAACGCGACCCCTGCTTGATCCAGCATGTTGGTAACCGCCGTAATGTCCATTCCGAGCGCCGCCCGGTCGATCGATAGGCTAATGCTCGCCGGGCTCAGGCAATCGTGATTCACGACGACCAGATATTTGTCGCCCGTCTCCGTATCCAGATGGGTTGTGACGTCGGCGGTAGCGTAAGCTGCGTTCCCGCCTCCCGAAGCCGTCGCGACGTTCGCGATTCTTTTCATCTTCCGGATCGTCGGCTTCAGCGTTTCGATCTCGCTAAACAGCGTTTGAACGGTAACGTAGTCCTCCGCCGGCTGGTAATGTTCGTCGACGATGCCGGTCCAATCGAGCTCCGTCTGGTACACGAAGTAGCTGAAGCCCTTAGACCCGTGTCCGATGGCCCCGTACGTCATCGCGCGGATTTCCTCCGCGGTCGGATTCCGCAGCCAGCCGATCGATTCGTTCGTCTGCAGAATCGACCACATCGGCGCATCGTCCTCCAAGTCTTTGCGGACTTGATAGGAAGCGAAGTCCATATAAGTCTCGAAAGTAAACCCGGGATAATGATAGATGCTGGTAAAATCGCCGATCGCGTTGCCTTCTCTAACGCCGTACGGATCGATGTTCATGACGTGCGGCTTCTGCGCGTCATAATGCAAAGGTAAACGATCGAGCCCGATATACGTACTTAGAGCGGGCCGGCTCGGGTCGATCGTCTCCATCATCCGCTTGATGTCCTTCAGATTGTCCGCCAATTTTAAATCGTTGCCCGGTTCGTCTGCCAAATAGTACGCATATAAGGCGGTATCGTTCATATAAGGCGAGACGAGTTCGCCGATCTGCGCGTACATCGCCTGCTCGTCGTTATACAAGGCTTCATTAAATAACATGTACGCATCCGGCAGCCCGATGACCTTGATTTGGTTTTGCGCGGCCTTGCTCAACGTTTCGGCATACACCGCCGCCGGCTTGGCGTGCCAATTGGCGAGATAAACCGTGTCCGCCCCAAGCCGATGAATGTCCGCGAACGTATCGTTCAAGTAATTCGCCGCGTCCGTTACGTCATACGGAATCGCCCCGGCTTCGTAAAATATCCCTTTCGGCACGTCGTTCTTGATCGGATTCGGGGAATCCGACAACGCGACGCCGTCGATTACCTGCACGTTCGTACGGAGCGCGTCTGTCGTGCCGTTGCTGACGCGAACGACGTACAAGCCGTTGTCGACGTATTGGCCGTTATCGTTCTTCCCGTCCCAGACCGCCGATTGGCTTCCGGATTGAAGGGCCGGAGTCGTCAGCGTTCTGACCGTCGCCTGATCCGACAAACGCTGTACGGTTATTCCCACCGTCTGGGGCGACGGCAACGTATACGAGATCTGAGTCGTATCGTTCAGCCCGTCCCCGTTGGCCGGAGATAGCTTATACGGATAAGCATGGATAGACTTCCCATAGCTTTCGTCTTCCGGTTGCTGGGTCAGCGTCACGCTGTCCACCCTGATCGCCGGGAAATTCGCCGCATTATCGACCGGGAAGAAGCAAACGCGAACGTCGTGAGAAGGATCGACCGTAATCGAACCGAGCTGCACTTGATGGAAGTAATACACCTTCGGAAAAGTCGCAGAATCGACGATCGTTGGATTCACCAGGAAGCTGCTCGTCGTCAGATCGTACACCAAATAGCCGAAAAGGTCGCCGGAGGACGTCTTCCAGTCGGAACGCTCCGGCTTCACGCCGGCCGTGATCTTATAGGCTTTACCCGCTTCGATGCGGGTCCCGTCGACTTTGGCCTGCAGGTTCCATCCCGTTCCCGGCCCGTTGGCCATTCTGGCGGCGCTATGATCGGAAGTCATTTCGTCGGAAACAAGCGATGCGCCGTTAAACTTATAGAAGAGATTGTCTTCGATTGAATAATTCCGATGCTCCTTAAAGGTGAAAGCGTCTACATATATATCGGAGACTTGCCCCGCATTAGCCGTGCCCCCGACATAAAAGCTAAGCGAATTCACGCCGGAGTTCGGAGCGAACGTTCCGATCTTAATCTCCTGCCACGTCCCGTTCACCGTTTCGGCCGCCGCAATCGTTCGCTCAGGCAGAACGCTGCTCTCGTTCGTCAGATCGTAAACGCCCGCTTTGAATGCATTGCCGGTCGGATTGGGTACCGTGTGCGCGACTTTGACCTTGACGTATACGTCGTATAAAACACCCGGCCGCAGCGTTCCGAAGTCCCAATTCCGGTATTGAATCTTCCAGTCCGCCGAATCGTTGAGCATATGTGCCGAGTAGCCATCCGGCACGGAAACATCCGACGTCCTCGCCGCTCCGCCCGAGAAAGTAAACCGATCGTCTGAGATCGTCTCCTCCTGGGCATACGCGCTGCCCGCTCCAAACGTTAACGCCGCCAACAATGCCAATACCGCGACATATCCGATTCCGCCGACTCTCATCGCAATCCTCTCCCTTAGCTGGATTAAGTGAGGGAGACTTGCGTCTCCCCGATAAACCGTTAGCCGTCTTGTTTTATTTTTGGAGCCCTGCATACGTTTCCGATGCCTTCGTCATGTTGGTCATCCAGTAATCGATCGCCCGTTGAGCGTCCATCTTCTTCAGTTCGTCCATCATCGTCGCCTGAATCGAATCGTATTCCTCTCCGTTCGCGGCATAGATCAGCTTAGGCGCCATGCGGACCAAGTAATCCGTCACCTTGGTTTCGATTCGCTTAATGTCGTCCGGCATGCTGGCATCCGTTCCGAGCTCGTTGTCCATATCGTAGTAGATCGTTTTGATTTCGCCGGCCTGAACGCGCTTCTCTACGAGCTCGCCAGGATAAGAGACGCCGTAATGTTCGGAGTAGTCTTTATCCAGCTCGGTCATTTGCGTTTTCCAGATGTCCGCCGTATTCGTAAAGTTAATCGGTATGCCGTATTCCGGATCCGGATAGTTGTCGACAAAGCCGGCGAGATTCCAGTACAATCCGATGCCGGTCGTTTGCGCGAAATTCGGGTCGCTCTTCCGCGCGTCGAGCGTCTGTTGTTTCCATTGCGGCTTGCCGTCCGCGATATCCCAGTCCTTGCCCTGAATGCCGTTCTGAATGAGCCTGGAACCTTCCAAGGACTGCAGATAATCGATCAACTCCATCGCCCGTTCCGGATGCTTGCTGTTTTTCGAGATCATGATCAGGCGATTGGAAAATCCGTTCGTGCCGAATTCGCCCAAGTATACCGTCTGTCCCGACGGCACCGGCAATGGCTCCCAGCCCTTCAAAGGATCTTCTTGGGCCAGAGCGGCATTCGCTTCGTCCACGCCGGCCCAGCTCCAAGGAGACAGCAGGACCCGGCCGGCCTTGACCTTCTCCGTGAAATTCTCGTATTTCTGCGTGAACGAGTCGGGATCGAGCAAGCCCATCTCGTTGGCCTTGCGGTAAAACTTCGTTCCGTCCCAATACGCGACGTTCGGATCCAGGATGCCCCCTGCCGGCTTGAACGTTCCCGGCTCCAGATAGACGAACATGTTGTTCTTATTAATCCGGCCGAACAGGCGGTCGAACATCTCGTACGGAACGAGTCCCCAATCGAACAGCGGCGCCATGCCGTACACCGGCTGCCCTTGCTCGTTCTTCGGATGCTTTTGCTGCATCTCCGCGAGCAGGTTCAAGAAATCGTCGAGATTGTTCACGGCCGGGAAACCCAGCTCCTTGTAATAATCCCAGCGAATGTTGTAGGTATGGTTCGCGTACTTATATTGAGGTCCTTTCTGGCTGGCGATGCCGGGAATGGCGTACAGCTTGCCGGTGCCGTTGCTGAAAAACTTCTTGCTGATCTCGATTTTCGAAGGCGATTCCTTCAGAATCGATTGCCCGTGCTCCGCGATCAGATCGTCGAGCGGAATGACTTGATTGCCCTCGATGATCTGCTTTAAGTATTTCGGCGAATTTTGCAGCACGATGATATCCGGAAGATCTCCGCCGGCGAGCATCAAGTTGAACTTCTTGTCGTCCGTCTGCGTGTCCAGTTCCAGCGTAACGCCCGTCTTCTTGCGAATTTCCTCCATGACCGGGTCGCTCTGCGCGCCCGGAGCCAACGTCGACATGAACAAGGCGTTGTCGCTCGTCAGTTTTAGAGTGACCGGTTCTTTCTCCGCCTGCTGGTTTGGCTGCGAAGCGGACGCGCTTGCCCCGGCAGCAGCCGGGGACGAAGACGGCTGTTCGTTCTCTCCCGCGTTCGTGCAACCCGCCATCACCGCCAGCGCCAATGTCGCGATTAACGCCGAATGCCTTTTTCTTTTGATACCGCCCATCGATTATGACCCTCCAATGAATGTAATTATATACGAAAGTCCTTGAACTTCGGGACTCTGCATATCTCGCTTAGCCTTTCACGGCGCCCAGCATGATGCCCTTGACGAAGTATCTCTGCATGAACGGATAGATCAGAAGAATCGGCGCCGTGACGATCATCGTGATCGCCATTTTGACATTCTGCGGCGATATGACCTGCTGTGTCGTTTGGTTGCCAAGCATTCTCCTTGTCGTCTCCTGGGCAAGCGCTTCCGATTGCTTCAGAAAGTTAAGCAGCGTAAGCTGCAGGGTCTGCAAGCTTGGATCATTAACCAGAAACAGGTTATCCATCCAGGAGTTCCACTGGTTGACCGCGTTAAACACCGTAATCGTCGCGACGATCGGGAGGGATACCGGGAAGATGATCTTCGCGAACACCGTCCAATAGCCGGCGCCTTCGACTACTGCGGCTTCCTCCAGTGCCGCCGGGATTTGTTCGATGAACGTTTTCATCAGGATGACGAAAAAACCGACGATCAAGGAAGGCAAAACATAAAGCAGAAAATTGTTTTTCAAGCCCAGCGTCTTCATCGTGAGGTACCACGGAATCAATCCCGCGTTCAAATACAGCGTTACGACGACGAAGCGGTAGATCGTTTTCCGAAGGGGCATCTCCTTCTTCGTGATGAGATAAGAGAACAGCGCACAGCTGAATACGGTCAAAATCGTTCCGAGCACGGCCCGTGATGAGGAAATCCAGAAGGAAACCGAGATCGTCTTCTGGCTCAGCATTTCGCGGTAGACCGTAAGACTGAAGCCTTTGGGCCAGAGATAGATGCCTTTGGCCATCTGGATCGGATCGCTCACGGAATTGATCAGGATATAGTAGAACGGATAAATGCAGCATAATGCGAATAACGCGAAAAATGCGGTGTTTAACGTATGGAACGAGAAGTCGAGAAATCGCTCGCGTCTCATGATCGGATCATGCTCCCTTCTACGGTTAGATGATGCTTTCCCCGCGAATTTTTTTGGCGATCCAGTTAACAGAGAACAGGACGGTCACGCTGACAATCGTCTTGAACATGCCCAGCACGGTAGAGTAGGAAAAATCGTTCGTCTCCAGCCCCACCCGGTAGACGTAATAGTCGATGACCTCCAATTTGTCCGCGACCAAGGCGTTATAGAACACGTAGTACTGCTCGAAGCCGTTATTTAGCATGTTGCTTACGTTAAGCAGCAGCAGGACGACGAACGTCGGCATGATGCCGGGAACGGTAATGTGCCAGATCGTGCGAAACCGGCCGGAGCCGTCGACCTTGGCTGCGTCGTAAAGCTCCTGGTCGATGCCCGCGATCGCGGCCAGGTAGATGATCGCTCCCCATCCGAGCCCCTTCCACAAACCGACCATCGTCTGGAAGGCCCAGGCGATATCGCTATTGCCCAAGAAGTTGAACGGCTGCTTCAGCCACTCCAGCTTGAGCAGCACCTGGTTGACCACGCCGTCCGATACGGCGAAGAACACGTAAAACACGGAATAAACGAGTACCCAGCTAATAAAATTCGGCAGCGTCGTCGTCACTTGAACCCATTTACGGAACCATTTTCCCCTCATCTCGTTCAGCAGAATGGCGAACGCAACGTAAGCCGGGGAAACCAGAATGCCCAAGAAGCTTAAGACGAGCGAGTTTTTCAACACGCGCGCCAGATCCGCCCCTTGCTCCGTAAACGCGATTCGTAAATACTTCAGTCCCACGAACTCCGATCCGCTAAGAGGAATTCCCGGCTTGTAATCGTAAAAGCCGTATACCCACCCGAATAGCGGGACGTAATAAAACACGAACACCGCCACAAGAAAGGGAAGCGCCATTAACAGCAGCTTCATGCTGTATTTTCTTTTTTTGGTTCTCTCTCCAGGCAGCCGCGACGCCGTCTTGACCTCCAAACTCTCTCCTCCTCTATCTGCTCTGCCTTTTCTATGCCTTAGAATAAAAGCAAAAAGGCCGCAGCGAAATGACCCCGAATCCGAAAAACATGCTCGTTTTTCGGATTCGGGGTCGAGTCGGCTGGTCGGCCTTCGAGAAGTGTTCCGTTATTCGGATTTATTTGCCGGAATTCAGGTTTCGGCGACCGGAATGGAGATTTCGATGCATGTCCCGCCGCTTGCGGAGCGGATAATCGAGAGGCCCGGAGACTCGGGAAAGTTCAAGCGGATCCGGCGGTGGACGTTCTTGAGGCCGATTCCGTATTCGGAAGCTTCGGGGGATTCGGAGGAGACGGGATTCCGCTCGGCCTCGTCCTCCGAGATCCATCGCCGAATGCCGGACAACTGCTCTTCCGTCATGCCTTGGCCGTCGTCAACGACGCGAACGGTCAAGTCGGAGCGCAATCGTTCCGCCTCAATTCGAATCGTCCCCGTGTACCCGGTTCTCTCGAAGCCGTGCAGAACGGCGTTCTCTATCAACGGCTGCAGGAAGAAGCGCGGAACCATGCAGGGCAATGCCTCCTCGGAAACCTCGAATTTGATTTCGATGCCTTCGCCGTAACGGTAGTTCAGAATCGTGACGTAATACTCCGCGTATTCCAACTCTTCCTGCAATGTGCATAAAGGAGCCGTGCTTTTGAAAATAGGCCTTAGCAAATTGCTCAAAGCCGTGATGCTCTTCGTGATGTTGTCCGACTTGCTGACGACGGACATCCACCTGATCGTGTTTAGCGTATTGAAGAGGAAGTGCGGGTTGATCTGGGCCTGAAGCATTTGGATTTCGGCTTTCGTTTTCTCCTTCTCCGCTTCCCTGTTTCGTTCGATCAGCTGCTTGATTCCGCGCGACATCCGGTTAAATCCGCCGCTTAAGCGGCCGAACTCGTTCAAATCTCGATCGTCCAGGACGATTTCCAGTTGTCCTTTCTCGACCTGACCCATCGCATCCATCAGATTGTTCAGAGGTTTCGTGATTTTGCGAATCCATAGCGCGGCAGCGACGAACGCGGCGACAAAGCACGCGCCCACGATCCAGAACAGTTGAAATCTCAAGTTCAGAATATCCCCGATCAGCTCATGGATCGGCACCTCTTTGACCATCGTCCATTCCGTGGCCGGAATGCGGTAGAATACGATCTGTTCGTCTTTTCCCTTCACGCTGCCGCTCTCCGTGCCCTCGGGAATCCGAACGCACGCCTCGCTGCTCGCGCCCAGCCGAGATTTGTCCGCGTGCGAGATCATCCGCCCGTCGGCATCGCACAGATAGATTTGTCCGTTCAGCCCGGATCTCAAGTTGTTGTATAGCGAAAACAGCTTCTCTTCCTTGACGTTCAGAAGCATAATTGCAGTCGGAAGGGATTGGTATAACGATTTGACGGAACGAGCGGCGGTTACGAGATTCCGGTCCCCCGCTTTCTCCTCCCCCGGCAGCGCCTGCTCGCCGAAATCCTCTCGACGATTCGCTCCCGCCCAGACGAGCTTCGGATACGTCTTCCGCAAACCCGAACGCAACGATTCCCGATGAAGATCGGAGGAATAGAAGCTCCCCTGCTTGGCGGCATCGCGAAGCAAAGCCGTCTTCTGACCCGCGACTCCGATCGCCCTTCCGTCCTCGGCATAGAGATAGATCGAATCCAAATAGTCGTAAGTCCGTAAGTAAGCGTCCATCTCTTCCATGAGATCGCGGTGCAGTTGAATTTGGCTTGGGGTATCCTTCAAATCGTTATCGAGAAATTGTTGGATCTTCGAGTCGATCAGCAATTGTTTCGTCATTTTATCGATTTCCTCGCGGAACTCGTTCACGGAATCCCCCGCCTGCAGAAAATACTGCATCGTGGATTCGTTCGTCTTCTTCTCAAGAATGCTCAGAACGCCGAAATAGGTTAGCAGCGCGCTTAGCACTAATGCGATCGAGGTGATCAAGATGAAGGAGAGCCGAAGTTGAAACCTTAGGCTTCGCCTCCTTCCGGTTCGCCCGGACCGCTTAAAGATCGTGTTCAGGCCGGTCATCCTCCTCCGCCCCTCCGTCCCATTGCTTGCGATATTCGCGTGGACTCATGCCGCACACCTTTTTGAAAGCGCGGCTGAAATGGCTTGTGTTGACGAAGCCTACCCGTTCTCCGATTTCGTAAGCCTTCAGACTTGTATTGAGAAACAGCTCTCTGGCTCTCTCCACGCGATATTGCAGCAAATAGTCGACGAAATTCTGCTTCATTTCCTTCTTGAACAGCGTGCTGAAATAATTCGCGTTCATCGACACCGAATCGGCGACCTGCTGCAAGGAAAGATCCTCCGTATACCGGGACTCGATGTATCGGAGCGCTCGGGTAATCGGCCCGCTCTTACGCTGTCGGGCCGCGAGCAAGTCGAGCGTATCGGCAGCATAGTCTTCGAGAAGCGAGACCATCTCCTCGAGCGTCCCCGCCCCGCTTAAACGTTGAGCGTAAGCGGAGCATAGCGCCGTCATCTCCTCGCCCGCCAGGCGCAACGCCAGTACAGGCGCATGCAGCCATTGCATAAAAGCTTTCAGCGCCTCCGGTCTCGACCGGTACTGACCTCGGTTTACGAAATCGGCGATGTTCCCGGCGAAGTCGGCGCTGTACTTCTCGTTGGCCGTCGCCCACGCATCGGCCAGTCTATGCAGTCTATCCCGCGTTCCCGCGGGGAGCACCGACACTCCGCCCCTTCCCCAAGCGTAATCCCGGCCGACCCCTTCGGCAAAGGAACGTTCCAAGGCTTCCAAGCTTTCGTAATATTGCCGCTTTAGTCCCTGAAAGGCGTTCTGCTTGCCGCTAATTCCGAAAGTGACGGGCACGTTGAAATAGGTGTTCATCACCCTGCGCAGATGAGCCGCCATTCGGAACAGCGTTTCCTCCGCCTCCTTCTCCCCGGTCGCCTCGGGATGACTGTACAAAATCGCATAACGGTTCTCCAGGTCGTGAAAAGCTTCGCAGCGCCCGTAAATATGGATAACCTCGTTTAGCACGTTCATGAGCGAAAGGCGGATCAATTGGCCGTTGTCGTCCTTGAACTTCTCTCTTAAGCGCTCGAAGGAGCCGATCTCCATCGCGCAGACGGTCAAATTCCGCGGGCTCAGATTCAGCTCCAGCTCCTTGGCCCTTCGAGCGAACTCCTCGTCGGAATACTTGCTCAGAAATAAATAATCCTTAATCAGATTTTCCTTAAGGACCTCCATATCCGTGCGAGTGGCGAACGTCTTCGGGGATGGCTCCGGGAAAGCGGCGTCAAGCTCGCCGCGCAGCCTGACAAGGATCTCTTCCATCTCCTCGGCTGTCATGCTTTGCTTGACGACATATCCGCTGACTCCGAGCGACATCGCTTGTTTGGCAAGCTCGAACTCCTCCAAGCAAGTCAGAATGAGCAGCCTCGTCTGCGGACTAACGCTCCTGATCCTGGTGAGAAGCTCGATTCCGCCCATGATCGGCATTTTTAAATCCGTAATGACCACTTCGGGCCGCAATTTTTCATATGCGCTCCAGGCTTCCTCGCCGTTAGGGACGTCCGCGACCACCTGCATGCCGTATTTCTGCCAATCGATCGAATTTTTCAGTCCGAGCCTTACCAGAATTTCGTCTTCCGCGAGCAGAACGCGATACATGGAATCCCTCTCCCTCGATGCAACCGTTTACAGTAACCTAGATTAACATCTGGACAGGAGGTTATCAATACGCCTTTGGTTGGGGTTCCTTCCTTGATTCGCCCAACAAACGGGGCTGTCTCATTGGCGCTTAAAGTTGCTCTAAAAGATAATCGACGATAAGGTGCAAGGTGTATATACCTTACTTTATTTATCGATCATCTTAAGCAACTTGGCCTATGAGACAGCCCCTATAGCCTAGGGTTGAACGTTTTTAATCTCGGGCTCGCCCCAGAAAGCCCAGTCGTAGCCGTAGTCCCCTAAGGAATCCGTGATCAGAGTAAGCACGACAGTTTCCCCAGCGTAATCGGCAAGAGAGACGTCAACGGGCGTCCAAGCGGTTCCCGGCATCACATCCTCCGCCCATAGCTCGGCTCCGTTCACCGCGATGCGGAAGCCGACGCCCTGCGAGTCGTCCGCGCCGTCCTTGATGCCCGCGAATCCGCTAAGCGCCGCCGTTCCGGAAGCCGGGAGCTTCACGACGTAATCGACGTGGGTCTGTCCGCGTTGCGGCGGATGGGCGTCAAGCCCCTGCTTCTGAACGCCAAGCACGGCGCCAGTGCCGGGAATTCCGCCGAACGGCCCTTGCGGCGGGCTCTCCGTGCCGTTCTCGAACAGCAGGCTCGAATCGAACGGCTCCTCCTTCAGAGAAAGCGGCAACTGTGCCGTTCCCGCGGAACTATGGATCAGATACAACGTACCGGTAGCCGGAGCGGCGATCTCGTACCGATGATTGCCGAGATCGGTCGTCTGCGCCGATCCCGCGCTCGATACGACCGACGTCAGCGGCTGCGGGCTGACCAGCTTCAGACTCGCGATCCGCGGTTGGCCGGCATCCGGCTCCAAGTCGATGCGAGGGGTTACCCATACTGCAGAGTCATTGTCCACCGTCGCGCCGGGATGCGTCTCCAGCCGGAGCGTGATCTCCTTCCCTTGCAGGGAAGCGAGATCCAGCTCGACCGGCGTCGGCGTCGCGCTTCGGCTGAATTGCTCCATACTAAGCACAGGCCTCGTCTCCGGAGGCGCGTCTTTCTCCCAAGCATAGACTTCGAACGTAACGCCGTCGCTGCTCTGGACGTTCTGCTCGGAGCCCAATTGCACGCCCGCCGTGAACATAGGAACCCGGCCTGCGGGCAATTGCACGTCGAACTCCAGCCAAGTATGGCCTCCTTGCCATTGTCCCATGTAAGGCGGATGAGCCAACATCCGATCGCCCCAATGCTGTACGGTTCCGCCTTGGGAGAACGTATGGGAGAAGCCGTTCTCCGATGAAAAAGGAGAGGCCGTCTGGTGCACGGTGCCGTCGCTCAGCTTCTCCCCGGCCCGAATCGGCCCCGGATAATCCAGAAAATCGACGACATCCGCCGTTTGCTTATCCTGCAAAGAAAGCAAAGTGTGATTCGTCTTGACCGACAGCCGCTTCGTGCCCACGTCGGACGGAAGCTCGTAGACGTGGAACGCGTTCGGATCGCGCGTTACGTTCGAGTAGACATACGTTTTGTCGGGATTCAAGCCAAACAGCTTCGTCTCGTCGTACAAGTACCAGCCGGGAATAGTCCCCGGCAGAACGACGCTATCCACGCCGTAGACGTATCTCAGGATTTCCGTTCCTCCGGCGGGTTCTCCCGGTCCGCGCGACACCAGCTTTTCCCCGCTAACCCCCCGTTCGTAGGTCGCCGTTCTGCCGTCCGCCATCCGGAAGGAGAACAGCGTCCCGGTCGTCCAGTTCGAGAAGCTCGCCTCGGGTTTGCGGTCCTGGTACCATTTCGCTTCCCCCAGAAACAGCTCCATTAGCGGAGTCGGGTTCGCGATCTGGCCGAAGTTCGGCCGCGTAAGCATCGGAATCGCGCCCAGCCGATTCTGTACGACTTTGTGCCACGCCAGGAAGTAATCCTCGGTCAACGGATTGGCGTGATCCGGATGCCCATAGATCGTCGTGTACGGAGCTAAGATCGCCGAACTCGCCGGAACGACCTGGTCGATCTTCGAATCGTCCCAAGTTCCGGAGGGAGCGAAGATGCCGTACGCATGCCGCTGCGCGAACGCTTCGTAGCGCGTCGTGATCTCGTTCAAGCTCTCCCCGCCAAGCGCTATGTTCGCGGGCAATCGCTCTCTTAGATCGCGATGAAGGGCTAAGTTGCCCTGCATCATGTTCTTGCCGTCGATCAGGCCGTTCGCGTCGTTGTACATAAGCAAAGACTGGTCCAGATGCAACGCGTCTGGCTGGACTTCATCGACCAACTCTTCCATTTTGTCCACGAACAACTGCCGCCACGCCTGCGAAGCCGGATTGATCTGGGCGAACTTGATATGCTCCGATCCCGCCGTATATTCCGAGTACACCGGCTGTCCGGTGAACGGGTCTTTCACTTGGTAGGGCTGCATCGCCGCATAAGCGGGATTGTCGGGAGACACGCCGAAAATGTTAACGTAGAGCATCACCTTATATCCCAGCGCCTGAGCCGCTTGAATCTTGGCGGCGATATCCGGCTTCGGCGTATAGTCCGGAAAGTCGACATCGTAAGGATCCAGCCTCCAGCCGGGCACGACGAGCAGCGTCTGCTCCGCGATCACCTTCTCCGCCAGCTCTTCCAGCATCGAAGCATCCTCGAGATCCGTCAACACCGTGAACCGGATCTCTTTCGTCCAAGCCGGCTGCAAGCGCGATAGCTTGGACAGATCGAACTTCCTATCCGCCCATTCGCGGTACAGATTAGCCCCGTTAACCCAATCGCCCGCATAAGCGCGCAACCTCCAATCGGTCGATTCGGCTTTGATCGCCTGATCGAACGGCGCCGGGCGATACGTCTCCATCCCGACGTAGAAGTTGCCGTTCTCATGCTTCACGTGCAAGCTTTTGAAGAAATGAGCGTCGTCGTTCGCGTGTACGAGCAAGCCTCCGTTAGCCCCTTGAACGAGAAAAAACTGCGCTTCCCACACGTTCGGGTAATCGAACTGCGTGAACCCGTATGCCGCGTCCGGCGATTCGGCCGTCAACCGAATTCCGCCGAGCACGGGGATGACCAAGTCGTACGTATCGGGTATGATTAGTCCCCATTGCACCCCCGTAATCCCCGGCGCTTGCGTGTCGGCGTTCTGACTCACCGTAAGCGTCCCGTCGTATTTCGCGGACACGGTCGTCTCCAGCTCTGCGCGGGTCGAACCGCTCCCCCAAATTTGCGACAAAGTCGAGTGCCCTTTCTTGACGTCTATAGCGGAGGTCGCCGAGCCGTTCCAGAGGTTGGATAGCGTCTTATGCCGAATGCCTGTCAACTGGCTGCCGCTTCCATAGGTCATCTCAACGTTGCCGTAAGTAAAATCCACGTTTCTCGTGTTGGGATTAAACGTAACCTTCGCCTCGTTCGCCGATGCCATGCCGTTAAACAAGCCGCAAACGAGAACGAGGACTAACGCCAAGCTCAGAATCATCGGCTTCTTGCTCTTGACCATCATGGCTTTTTCCCTCCCGATCATGGTTTCCTAATGTTAACGTTCGAACAGTTCCGTCGCGAAGCTAGCTTGACCCTCGCTGACGAAGACCCCCCATCCTCCTTCCTTCCAGTCGTAGAGCCGCGCGCTCAAGGCGATCTGGCCATTCGCGTAAACCTCGCATACGGTGCCGTCCACATAAACTTCAACCTCGCAAACGACGTCCGGCTTAAGTTCAATCGGTCTTTCCATACCGACGACGAACGGGATGTCCCCTTTTCTCGGCCAGACATCCAGCACGACCCGACTTCTCCCCGGCTCGAACCGAATCTGATAGCCGCGATCCAAGCTCTCGTCCGTCTTCAGGACGAAACCGCAGGCGCGCGTATTCGACCCGAACGACATTTTCGCGGTGATTTTGCAGACGTCAGGCAGCGTTCCCGCCGTGGCGCAAGCGAAGGAATCCGCTGCACTGGCGTTTGCGTTTCCGTCTTTCAGATTCCATTCGCCCAGAACTCCCGACCATTCGAACGGGACCTCTGTCGCGAACGCTGCGCCGACGGTTTTCGGTACCTTAACGGACAACGTCCCGTCCTCACGTTGAACGATCTCGTGGACGATGAGCTCGCCCCCCCACTGCCACGTTCCGTAGTCGTGCTCGCCTTCCCTCGTCGGGTTCCATCCGAATGCGTACCGGCGTTGCCCGTCGGACCACGTTTTCGCCGCATAGAAGGCCCGAGTATCGAACGCGTCGTCGGCCGGCGCCGTCCACGGTCCCTGCAGCGATCGGCTCATCCGGTAATGCGTGACTGTGCGGTCCGAGAACGTGGAGTAGACCAAATACCACCAATCCCCGATCCGAAACAGATCCGGGCACTCGTGGGTCGTGTACAGATAAGGAGCCCAGAACGGTTCCCTCGTCTCCCAGCTCTTGAGATCCTTGGAAGCGCACAAAGCGACGCAGCCTCGCCGGTTGGCCGGACCTTCCTTCAGGCGGGCGGCCAGCAGCATCCAATATTCTCCGGCTTCCTCGTTCCAGAACACGAACGGATCCCGCCAATCGTGAACCTCGTAGAGATCTTCGCGAGCGTAGAACGCATCTTCCGGGATTTTAGTCCAATGCAGCATATCGTCGCTAACCGCGTGCATGACCGCCTGTTGCTTTTTGCCCTGCGAAGGAAAATGAAAGTTGTTGCCCGTATAGAAAATGTGGTAACGGCCGTCGGCCTTCAGAATGCAGCCCGTGTAAATATACAGGTCCTGCTCGTCTTCGCCGCCTCTGGGCAATACTTCCCCGTACTCGGTATATCCGACGAAATCCTTCGTGCCGAGCAGAAACCATGG
>PJUD01000330.1_pt1 | contig 29263 bp, 20 predicted proteins | sample 1512341 | NCBI WGS metagenome assembly PJUD01 (sample SAMN08177675, study PRJNA422409) | Feces metagenome, whole genome shotgun sequencing project. | isolation source: Chicken feces (3) enriched on wood chips: beechwood xylan treatment | host: Gallus gallus | place: USA: Madison | collected 2015-01-15 | reverse complement strand
TAACCGCCGTAAAACAGTGAAGGGGCTGTCTCATAAGTAGGGTCGTACAAGATGCACGATTAAGAAGAAGTGCATGTATCTCCTGGAGACCTAATCATAACCCGCAACACTTCGAGATAATTTCCAGAAGTTATTCGTATCATCATCGAAGACGCTTTAGTGACATACAACCCCTGATCTTAGTGATTTATACGATTTTCCCTACAAACGTCCGTCGTTTGAGTCTGAGCCGAGTTGCTTTGTGCGGTTTTTCCTACAAACGTCCGCCGTTTAAGCCCGGTTCGAGCTGCGTTGTACGAATTTCCGACTAACTTCCCTGCGTAAGCTCATGTGTGCAAATAGATCCGTCGTAAAAGTTTAATATCCAATAAATTGGAAACGTTGTGGGTCATGATTAGTTTGGAGACTGCCTCATACGGTCCTGAAACCTGAAACCACCTTATCACAGGTTAACCCATTCAAATTTCAGGATCGTATAGCATCCATCGTAGGGAGATACATGCACGACAACATCCTCTATCGATCATTCTTTCGTACAACTTTTTTACTTATGGGACAGCCTCTTCTTGACATTCGGCGGGGTTGTCCCGATCCCCCGATTTCTCCCTGATTTAATCGACAATTCCGTAGCCAAAGCCCCTGATCGTCTGAATGATGTCGCCCGATCCGGGCGAAGCCCCGTTCATTTTTTCCCGCAGCCGCTTGACGTGAGTGTCCACTGTACGAGTGTCGTTCTGGAAGGCGGCTTTCCATACGGCTCTGATCAACTGCTGCCGAGAGAACGGCATGCCGAAGTTGGCGGCCAAGTAGTAGAGCAGCTCGAACTCCTTGACGGTCAGCTCCATTCTCGCTCCGTCCACCGTCACCTTGCGCGTGCTGGGGTCCATCCCGATGCGGGGCAGGGCGATTGGACTGACGGGCCCCGGCTTGTGCGGACGATACCCTTGCGTCGACGTGCGGTACAGGATGCCGCTGATGCGATGGACGACCTCGCGCGGGCTGAACGGCTTGACGACAAAATCGTCCGCACCGGCCTGGAACCCGCCGATGACATCCTGTTCGCTTTCTTTGCCGGTTACGAAGACGACCGGGGTGTTGCTAGCGGTCTTAATGATATGGCAAAGCTCCAATCCGTTAATGCCCGGCAGCTCGATATCGAGCACGATCAGATCGAAGCTTCTGTTCGACAGACGGCGCAGGGCGCTTAAGCCGTGCGACTCTTCGAGTACCCGAAAGCCCTCTTTTTTCAAATAGCGGCCTAGCGTATTGCGTGTATGTCTTTCCTCGTCGACAATCAAAATTTGTGCGGTGGACATCAATATGGCCTCCTTAATTGCTTCTTCTCGACGTTCCGGCTTGTCTGCTATAATAGATAATGATAATCATTATCAATTATAATCATATCTAGCATATAACTCAAGGAGGCAATTATGGTTCATATTGAGCATCGCGATAGGCATCAGCATTTCTATCAGTACAAGCCGTTTTTGGAAATGATCGACGATCACGATCTGACGATGGAGGTGCTGAGACTGCCGGAGCATGTGGGCGAAGGAGAGGTCAGAAGGCTGATTCTTCGCGGGGGGATGGAGCTCTGCATAACCGAGTATCGGATGCGCGACGAACGGGTCACGACCTTCAAAGGAAGCGAAGCGCTGGTGGAGCTGAATTACTGTTTGGAGGGGGGCGGGCTGTACGAAGTATCGGGACGACGATTTGAGGTGAAGCCGAACGAATGGCAGCTTCTGTTGATGAAAGATTTGTATGCGGTCATGAAGCACGAGCCGGACAGGAAAATGCATTTTCTCGGCATTCGGATGAAGGAGTCGGACTTCCGGGAATATGTCGGAGCGGGGGAGGGCGAGGAGGCGACGGCCGTTCCTCGTCTGCGCAGCGCTCAACCGTTCTATGCGGCCAGCCGGCCGATGACGCCGGAGATCGGCGCGGTCGTGCGGGAGCTGGCGGCGCGGGCGCGTCAAGAAACGATGCCCAGACTGTACATGGAGAGCAAAACGCTGGAGCTGCTTCTGCTGAGCTTGCGACAATACTTTCTTCCGGATGATGGAGGGGGCGCGAAGTCCATTCTCAGAGGCAACGATCTCGACAAAATCAAACGAGCGAAAGCCGTTCTTCGGGAGAAAATGGACAGTCCGCCGACGCTGCTGCAGCTGGCCAGGCTGGTTGGGCTCAACGACAACAAGCTGAAGCTCGGCTTCAAGGAGGTGTTCGGCAACACTGTGTTCGGAGTGCTGCGGGAGATGCGTCTGGAGCAAGCCAAGTTGTGTCTGGAGCAGGGAACGATGAATGTCAGCGAAACGGCGTATGCGGTCGGCTACTCGAATCCGGGCCATTTTGCCGAAGCCTTCCGGCGCAAATACGGTATTCAGCCGCACACACTGCTGCATCGAGCTAAAATCTCCGTATAACCGCCGAAAAAATCCGTCCGTCGGCAGACAGCTTCTCGCTATTGATGATAATGTTTCTCAGTGAGTGTGCTGAGAAGATACGATATGAGGAGCGTGCAGGGATGGATAGGAGAAGAAAATGGAGCATCGGTATTGCGGCGTTGATCATAGCGGCTGCGCTTGGCGCGGCGGGCTGCGGCAACAGCAACGTCAACGGCGTTTCTTCAGCCTCTACGAATGGCGGGCAAGCCGGACAGAGTGGGCAGAGTGGGCAGGCCTCGCAGGCTGCGTCTGCCGAGTCGCCCAAGCCGGACGCAGGACTGCGCAAGGTGAAGGATGCGAAGGGCGAGACGGAGATTCCTGCGAAGCCGCAGCGAATCGTCGATATTTCCGGCGCATCGGAGGAGCTGGCGCTGCTCGGCTTTAAGCCGATCGGCACGGCTAATCAGGACAGTCTTAAGCCGGGAGAGATGCCGGCTTACTTAAAGGAATACGTTGCGGACGCGCAGATTGTCGGCAACTATGCGAGCGGGGAGGCGAATTTGGAGCGGATTGCGGCGCTAGAGCCGGATTTGATCGTCTCCAGCGCAATGTTCGACAAGGTGTACGAGCAGTTGAGCAAAATCGCGCCCGTGTTCGTTATCGAAGACGATCCGCTGTCTTTCGCGGGCTGGCGCAATCGGCTCGTGCAGCTTGGCGCGGCGCTCGGCGAAGAGGCGAAGGCCGCGGAGTGGCAGAAGGCTTACGACGATAAGGCGAAGGCAATCGGAGAGCGGATCAAGGCGGAAGCGGGGGAAGACAATTTCGCCGTCGTGGTGGCTTTCCCTAACAACCTGAGCGTCTTCAGCGGCACGGGACTGGGAGATATGCTGTACGGAGATTTGGGTCTGCCCCGTTCCCCCGGCATTCCGGCGGAAGGCTGGGGCGAGACAATCAGCCTGGAAGGGCTGACGAAAATCGACGCGGACCGTATTTTCCTGCAATTTGCCGAGGGGACCGACGCGGAGCTTGAAGACAGCGTCGTATGGCGGAGCTTGAAAGCTGTGCGCGACGGCCGTGTGTACAAGCTACCGAACGAGGACTATTACGATATGACCTTCAGCCCGATCGGCAAGGAACGACTGCTGGACAAAATAGCCGAGCTGGCGCTAGCCGCACCTTGACCGATCGGGAGGAAGGGAAATAGCCAGAAGGAAAATGGCAAGGAGGAGAACGCATGCAGAACAAAACGGGCATTGCCCGATTGCTTGAAATCGCGGGGGAGAGGCGCGGCCTGCTGATTGTCTCCGGGCTGCTCTCGGCGCTCAGCGCAATCGCTTCGCTCGTGCCCTACGCAGCCGTCTATTATATTTTGAGAGAGCTGCTGGAGCATGCCGCCGCACCCGCCGGAGCCGACGGAGCGGCGATGACTCGCTGGGGCGTATACGCCCTGCTCGGACTGCTGGGCAGCCTGGCTCTGATGTATGCCGGGGGCATGGCTTCGCATATTGCCGCTTTCCGCATTTTGTACGGCTTGAGGATCAAGCTGTCCGCCCATATCGCCAGATTGCCGCTTGGCTGGTTGAACGGGACTTCGACGGGAGCGGTCAAAAAAACGCTGGAGCAAAACGTCGAGAAAGTCGAGACGTTCATCGCGCACCAGTTGCCTGATCTCGTTCAAGTCGCTGCGACGACGCTGCTGATGATTGCGGTCATGCTGACGTTAAACGTCTGGCTGGCGCTCGCCTGCATCGTGCCGATCGTTCTGGCCATCGTCGTGCAGATGAAGCTGATGAGCGGTTCGGGAACGCAGGAGCACGTAAAAAGGTATTACGATTCGCTGGAGCGTATGAGCGGCGCGGCCGTGCAGTACGTACGCGGGATGCCGGCGGTCAAGGTGTTCGGACAGACGGTCCATTCCTTCCGCAGATTTTATGCCGATATGATGCAATACCGCGATTATTGCGTAAAGTTTACCGACCAGTTCCAGAACGGCTTTCTGATCTTTAAGGTCGTGCTCGTCTCGTTCGCCGCTTTCGTGCTGCCGGTTGGCGTCTTCCTGCTTTCGCGCAGCCCGGATAGCGTCGCGTTCGCTTCGGTGCTGCTGTTTTTCCTGATTATGTCGCCGGGCATCTCGGCTCCGATGTTCAAGATCATGTTTTTGACCTCCACGCTGCGCGACATTCGCGAGGGCGTCGAGCGCATCGACCGCATTTTGACGGAGAAGCCCGTGCCGGAGCCGGAGCGGCCGAAGCAGCCTGCCTCCTTCGACATCGAGTTTGCCAACGTCAGCTTTTCGTATGGGGCGGAGGGCGGCGGGAGCGAAGCGCTCTCGGACATTTCGTTCACGGCCCGGCAGGGCGAGGTTACCGCTCTGGTCGGGCCGTCGGGCGCAGGCAAATCGACGGTGGCCAATCTGGTTCCGCGTTTCTGGGACGTGTCGTCGGGCGCTATTCGCATCGGAGGCGCGGACATCAGGGAGATGGCTTCGGAGCAACTGATGGACACGGTTGCTTTCGTGTTTCAGGACACGTTTCTGTTTTACGACACCATCTATAACAATATCGCCGTCGGTCGGCCCGGGGCTGCGCCGGAGGAGGTGTATGCGGCGGCGTTTTCCGCGCAGTGCCACGAATTTATCGGCAAGCTGCCGCAGGGCTACGAGACGCGAATCGGAGAGGGCGGCGTTTACTTGTCCGGCGGAGAGGAGCAGCGGATCGCGGTGGCGCGGGCCATTCTGAAGAATGCGCCGATTCTTGTGCTGGACGAGGCTACGGCGTTTGCCGACCCCGAGAACGAATATGAGATGCAGCTGGCGCTAGGAGAGCTGATGAAGGGCAAGACGGTCGTCGTCATCGCGCATCGGCTGGCGACGATCCGCGACGCGAATCTGATTCTCGTGATGAACGAGGGACGGATTGCCGAGCGGGGAGCGCACGATAAACTTATCGCCGCGGACGGGATTTACGCCCGGATGTGGCGCGCTTATACCGATTCTGCCGAATGGCGGCTCGGAGCGGATAGAGAGGAGGCGACTTCGAATGGGCGTGCTGCGCAACATAACGGCGGGTAACCCCCGCGCTTTAGTTAAACCGGTCGCGTACACGACACTGGCCAATCTGGCGGGCGTCCTTCCGTTCGCGCTGCTGGTGGAGGCGGCCCGGCTCGTCTACGAGCCGTTCGCGAATCCGGCGCTGGCGCTGGATACGGCGAGACTGTGGTGGATATGCGCCTTAATGGGCGTCTCGCTGCTGCTTCTGTATGTGTTGGAAATTCCGGCGTACCGTTCGCAGTTTCGCAACGCTTATAGCGCGGCGGCGGACGGACGCTCGCGGCTGGCGGAGCATCTGCGCAAGCTGCCGCTGGGTTACCTGAACAAACGCGATCCGGGCGATCTCGCCAATATGATGATGGGCGACTTTACGATGCTGGAGCACGGCATCTCCCATCTCGTGCCGCAGATGATCGGAGCGCTCGTCATGCCGGTGCTGGCTCTGGCGGGACTGTCGCTGCTCGATTGGCGGATGGCGCTCTCGTTGTTCGCGGCGCTTCCGCTGGCGATTGCGCTTGTGCTGCTGACCTCCGGCTTTCAACGCAGGCTGGGCGCCGGCCATATGGGAGCGAAGATCGAGGCGGGCAACCGGCTGCAGGAATATTTGAACGGCATTCGCGTCATCAAGGCATATAATCTGACCGGAGAGCGGTTCACGAAGCTGGAGCGGTCATTTAAGGATTTGATGCGGCACAGTATACGCATCGAAGGGATGCTTGGACCGATCGTGCTGAGCGCGGTTGCCTTCGTCCGCTCCGGTCTGACGCTGATGATCATCGTTGGCGTGCACCTGCTGCTGGGGGGACGGCTCGACATCGTCACGTTCGTTTCTTTCCTGATCGTCGGCTCGCGCATTTTCGACCCGCTGACCTCCGCGCTTGCCGGGTATGCGGAGTTCCGCTATTACGAGCAGGCGGGGGAGCGCATCTTGAAGCTGCTGAAGGAGCCCGTGATGACGGGGGAGCGGCAGCCGCCCGACCGGCATGACATCGAAATGCGGGGCGTGACCTTCGGCTATCGTCAGCAGGCGGTGCTGAAAGACGTAAGTCTCGCCGTGCCGGTCGGCTCATTCACCGCGTTGGTCGGACCGTCCGGCAGCGGGAAGAGCACGGTTTTGCGGCTTATTGCGCGGTTCTACGATCCGGACGCCGGAGAGGTGCTGCTTGGCGGCGATAACGTTCGCAGCATGGAGCCGGAAGCGCTGCTGCGCAAAGTATCGATGGTGTTCCAGGACGTCTACCTGTTTCAAGACACAATCGCGAACAATATTCGCTTCGGCCGCGGCGACGCGACGATGGAGGAGATCGTGGAGGCCGCACGCCAGGCCTGCTGCCACGATTTCATCATGAAGCTGCCCAATGGCTACGACACGTTGGTCGGAGAAGGAGGCAGCACGCTGTCCGGCGGCGAGAAGCAGCGAATTTCCATTGCAAGGGCGATGCTGAAGAACGCGCCGATCGTGCTGCTGGACGAGGCGACCGCATCGCTCGATCCGGAGAACGAGGCATCCATTCAGCAGGCAATCGACCGGCTCGTGCAGGGCAGAACGGTTATCGCCATCGCCCACCGTCTGAAGACGGTTAGAGGAGCCGACAATATCGCCGTGCTGTCCGAAGGCAGGATCGTCGAGCAGGGTCGTCATGACGATCTGCTGGCCGCCGGAGGCTTGTACAAGCGGATGTGGGAGCTGCAGCGACAGGCGAGCGGCTGGAAAATTTCCTCGTAAAAGCAAAGCTTACATTTGCAAATTGCGCCCGATTCCACTACAATCTAATTGATAATGATTATCAATGATAATGAGTGGAAGAAGGAGGCGTTATACGGGAATGAGAAAAGGAATATCGCGTGATACGATCGAAGCCACTATTGTCTATATGAAAGGCCACTTGCAGGAGAAGATTACGAGGGACCAGTTGGCCGCGCTGGCGGGCCTGACTCCGGAGCACTATTCGCGGGTGTTCAAGAAGTTCACCGGACATTCTCCATTCGAATATATGAGGGTACTGCGCGTCGAACGCGCGCTGGAGCTGCTGCAGCGCTCGCCGATTAAGGTCAAAGAGGTTGCCCGGCGGGTCGGTATTGACGACCCGTATTACTTCAGCCGCATGTTCAAGCGGCTGACCGGCGCGGCTCCGTCGGCGAGCAAATGCACGCAGACGATCGGCGCGGGCCTCTGACCGAAATCGACTGAACCGGCAGATGACATCATCCGCCTGTCCCGCTTCATATACTTCCTGTATTTGACGTTGTCAGAGACGGAGGGATGGGCAGGCGATGCTAAGCGAGGAATGTTTTGCGGAAGGCATGCGCGCGTGGGCGGACAAATTGAATGAACTTGGAGCCGAAGTATGCTGTCGTCCGGATAGCTGGTTGCGGCTTGGCGCCGAACTGGATCGGTTATGCGAGTTTATTTTGCGCGAAGATAACGAACGGTTCCAATGGCGCCTGGAGAGCGACAGGGATGCGCAGGAAGCGGCGGGGAGTCTAAGGGACGCGTCAGCCCGGGCGCTGGGCGCGCTGGAGAAAATGAGGGCGAGACAAATCTGCGCGCACGGACGCAGCGTCGATCTATATTCCTCCTTGCTGTCCGCGTCCGTGAGGGAGGAGCGGGAGGGCATGCGCCTCCGTCGGGGGGACAGGGTAATGTTTATCGGATCCGGCGCGTTTCCCGCGTCGGCCTTTGCCATTGCGGAAACGGCGTCGGAGGTACTGTGCGTCGATATTGACGAGGAAGCGATTAGGCACGGAACGGAGCTTGCCCGGTATTTGGGTATGAAAGCTTCGTTTCGTTTTTTGCGCAGCCATCTGGACGACCCCGAATTCGTAAGCGCAGCTACGCACGTGTTCATTGCTTCTCTGGTGCCTGAGAAGCGGGATATTTTGCGTGAGCTGCGCTCCTATGTTCGGCCCGATTGCCGCATCGTCGTCAGGTACGGCAACGGCCTCAAGTCTCTGTTTAATTACCCGCTGGACATCGGAGCGCTGACGGAATGGCGCGCTGCGGCTCCGGGCATGACCGGGCGTATCTACGACACGGCGATTTTGCGGTCGCGGACGACGGCTTACGAATGGCAGAACAGCCATTTCATCGCTTCGGGTACATAGAGAACGCCTTTGGCGAAGGAATGCACATCGCTCTCGTATACGGTCATACTGGCCGTACGCCTGGTAAAACCGGTTTGCAGCAGATGACGATAGATCGTTCCGTGATTGGGCACCATCCACTGCTGTCCGTTCGTTCGCTCGGAGCCCTCGGCATGGCCGACATTGATATAGAGCCGTTGGCCCGCATTTCGAATAGGCAGCCGTTGTATCCATTCCGCGAAGCCGGGAAACCAGAACGAGCCGGAGAAGCTGCCGACGCGCCCGAACACGTCAGGGTACAGCAAGGCGGTATAGACCGAGATCAAGCCGCCGAGCGAAAAGCCCATAATTCCGGTATTCCGCGCGTCGGGCAGCGTTCGGTAGCGGCTATCTACGTACGGCTTGAGCGTGTGGGCGAGATACGAGGCATATTGCGCCGCATTTCCGCCGAACAATCTGCCCGGCTCGAAAACGTTGGGGGCCGCAAACGGCGTATATTCGTCGTCCCGGTCGAAGGGAACGATTCCGACGAAGATAAGGCCGGGAAGCACTCCCCGGGCGGTCAATTCCCGGATCGCCCGGAGAGCTTCGCTAGAGCAGCTCATCCAGTTTCATGGCCGGGCTCATCTTACCAAACTTCAAGTCTGTCGTTCAGGGGAGCGACCGCCGGCTTCTCCGGAAGCGAATCGAAAAAGCCGAGACCGAGGATGCCGGCGATCCGCTCGTCGTCTCGGACGCCGGCCAGCGCCCGCAGCTCCGTGCAGGCGGAATAATCGGCCAGCTCCCAGGCCATGCCGAGCCCGTGAGTCCAGCCGAGCATTTGAATGTTTTGAATGAGGCAGCAGACGGCTCCGAAGTCGTCGTTATCGATGCGCTCGTCTTTGTTGGACGGAGACGTAACGATCAGAGCGACCGGAGCTTGCGCAAGCGTCTCGACAAGACGCGGATGCTTGTCGGCGTCGACTGCGGCGGTCAGCTTTTGCTTCGCCGTTCCATCCGCATAGATGAAGCGCCACGGCTCTCGCAGCTTGTGGTTAGGCGCCCAGACGGCATCTTCGAGAATGGATAGAATCAATTCCCGGAAGACGGGCCGTTCGGCGAATTGGCGCACCTCTCGCGTTTCCCGGAATAGGGAAAGAATACTCATATCGAAAAAACCTCCGTTTCTATTGAAATTACAAATAAGTCAGCTTTGACACCGCGGATGTGCGCGGCTTCGTTTTCGGCGCTTTCTCGCAGTATCCCAAATAGAGGATCGTGACGATGCGTTCGTCCGCTTGCAGACCGATGCCGGACGTAAAAGACGGCTTATGCATGAACGGCTCCGTATTCCATACCGTTCCGATTCCCTGCTCCCAGGCGAGCAGCGACAAGCTTTGCAGCACGGCGCTGACCGTCGCGTAATTGCGCCTGCTCTCTTCCTGCTCCTTCACGATGACGATCAGAAAGGCGGGAATTTGCGCGATGCGATCGGCCATCAACTGATTAAGCTTGTTCGGCATCCATTTGTACAGCCCTTGCTCGGAATAGGTGTCCATAATCATCGAGGCCGCCTTGGCTTTGCCTTCGGAACTGGACGCGAGAATGAAGCGGTGGGAGGGCTCCCGCCCGGCCGGAAGGGCGGAGGCTTCGGCCGCTTGCAGCAGTTCGGTTACCAGCTCCGGCGATAAGGCGCGCTTGGCGAAGCTGCGAATCGATCTTCTCTCTCGGACCAATCGGGAGAGCACCGATTTTTGTTGAGTGGCAGTCATGGCTACGATCCATCCTTTCGATTTTCTGTTTTTATCATATCGCAAATGATAATCATTATCAATTAAAACAGGTGTGAAGCTGCGCAAACGGAATCCGAAGACAGAAAAAGAAGGCGTCGTTTCCGTCAGTAACGGATCGGCGCCTCCTCTCGTTTGCTTTATTGCCGGTCTGGCAAAGAATGACGGAGATTGAGTCTGTACTTGCTGGGATACATACCCGTGGTTTTTTTGAAAATCAGATTGAAGTAGCTTTGATTGGCATAGCCGACTTTTTCGGAGATTTCGTGAAGCTCCAAGTCGGGATCGGCGAGCAGCTCCACGGCTTTTTCGATTCTTTTCGCATTCAAATAGTTGGAGAAGGTTTCGCCATTTTCCTTAATAAACAATTGACCTAGATAGGCCGCGTTTACGTTAAACGAGTAGGCGATCGTCTTCAGCGAGACGTTGTCCGCAAAGTGGGTTTCCAGATAGGCCAATACGCGCTGGATCATCGGATTGGAGACCTCGTCTTCGGCGTCCATTTTTTCGATCGCTTTGACGACGATGGATTGCAGCCAGTCCCGGAGCTCTTCCAGCGTTTTGGCATGTATGAAATGGAGGAACATCGTATCTTGAACATTAAATAGCGTTTCCGCGTTGATTTTAATCCGATGGAGCGCGTTCAAGACTCGGAAGAGCAAATCCATGACGATCGGATAAGCGCGCAGCAGAGCGGAATCTCCGAATTGAACGATTTTGCCGAAGGTGATGTCGATATATTGCAAGGCCTGATCCAGGTTTTTCGCAGATAAGCATTGTTGGAAACGGTCGTAATCCAGGTCGATTCTCTCGTTGTTCAGGAACGACTCTTTGGCGATCTGCGCATGGTCGGCAATGCTGTTGGGAGGCATGATCAGGGAATAATTCATTAATTCGACGGCAGCAGAATAGCTGCGATGGACTTCCTCACTGTTGCGCTCGCGGCTTCCCACCGTGATAAAGACGTCGCACTTAAGCAGCTTGTTGATCGCGGACGCGCATTCATGCAGCCATGCATGAACGCGATCGCTTACCAGATCTGTCGATCCGTCGAACAGGGCGACGATGTGGCTGTTCATATCGCAAAAGGTGATGACCTTGCCATGCGTATTCAAGACTTCACTACAAATGTTCTCGCTTGCGAAATTAATCAACTCTCTATGAGAAATGTCGTGATGGTCCTCGTAAAGAATTTTGAACAAACAGACCAAGTATTGGCTGCCGGACAGATCGATCTGGAGCAGATCGGAGCGCTCCTTCAGATGGGACGGGCTGATATTGTTGGTTAGCCAGCGATTCAGAATGTTGTTCCTGAGAATTAAAGAATCGCTTCTTAATTGGTTTTGCTGGTTTAATTCCTGATTGATTTTCTCTATCAGGTTCATCAGCGTGGAACACAGCTCATCCCGAACGATGGGCTTAAGCAGATAATTCTCGATTCCTAGCTGAATGGCTTCTTTCACGTACTCGAAATCGTCGTATCCGCTGAGAATGATCGATTTGATCGGATATCCTCTTCGCTTAGCTTCCTTGATTAACGCTAATCCGTTCATCCCGGGCATCTGAATGTCCGTAATGAGGATGGATACGTTCAAACTTTCGATTAATTGTAAAGCCTCAATCCCGTTTGACGCCTGGCCCACGATTTCGATGCCGTAATCCTCCCACTGAATAATGCCGCTTAACCCTTTCAGAATAGCTTGTTCATCATCCGTAATGATAGCTTTTAGCATCCTCGACCAACTCCTCTATCCGCTTAGCGGGAATGCGCAAGATAAGGGTTGTCCCTTGATCCTTGGCGCTGCTGATATCCAGGCCGTATTCCGAACCGAAAGCCAGACGGATACGCTGATGTACGTTGGCTATGCCGATGCTCTGTTTTTCCGGAATGTCGCTGGCGGACAAGTTTCTTCTGATTTTTTCCAGATCATTGGCTTCCATGCCGTGTCCGTTATCCATAATCTCGATCCATAGGTCGCGCTCCCGCCGATACCCTTTGACTGTAATTTGATTATCGAAATTAGGCTTTAAACCATGGACGATGCAATTTTCCAGGAGCGGCTGAAGGAGATGCTTCATGATGCCGTACTCCAGAATTTCTTCCTCGATCTGGTACTCAATGAACAGAATGTCCGCATATCTCATGTTGTAGAGCTCCAAGTAATTTTTACAGAAGCCCAACTCGTCCTTGAGTCGTACGTACCGGTCCCCCTTGATACTGTTGCGGAAGAGCTGCGAAAGAATTTCGATCATATGGCTGACTTGTTCGTTCCCGGAAGCGAGCGCCTCCATTCGGATAATCTCGAGCGTGTTGTATAAAAAATGCGGATCGATTTGCGACTGCAGCGCGTACAATCGGGCTTCGTTCTGCTTGAGCTCGGACAGGTAGCCCTTCTCGATATAATTCACGATCCAATCGCACATTTGATTAAAATTGACGGCGATATTGCTGATTTCGTCCTTCGTATGATCGACGGGGATTCGATAGGTGAAATCCCCGACCTGAACCTTCTGAATGGCTTTGTTAATAAATTTAATTCTTCTGGAAAGAAATCGAATGCTGACGATTCCGAGCAAAATGGCGACCAAGACGCTGAATATCGCAATGAGAACAATTGTATTTCGGGTCGAGCGGTTTTTATCGAAAATTTCCGCATGCGGCAGAACGGCAACCACGTAGTAACCCAGCTTCTCGTTTTTCACGGTTTCCACCATGCTGATCTCATCCAACCGAACATTCGAACGGCTTTCCTTCACCTGCTCGAAATGCGGATATTTCTGTCCGTAATAACGATTCGACGTATCGATGATAACTTCTCCGTCCTTGCTGAGAACAAGGAGATTCATCTGAAATTTGCCGTCGATCAACTGATTGAAAAAACTCGCGATTCTTTCGGTATTAAAATTAACGGAAAGGATGGCGATGCTTCGATCGAACGTCGTTGTTCCCGTTCCTCCTCTTATGTTGCCGGAGAGGGTGAAAATCAGTTTTTTCGGCAGGGAAGAGTAGCTTTGCAAATACGTCGGCGTGAGCGCAAGTCCGTAAAAATGATCGTCCATGGCATTAAACAGATCGAGATTATGCTTCAAATATTCATCGGTGTTCAGAGACACATAATTGGATCGTACCAACAGATTGTTTCCGTTTTTCTTATAGATCAAGGCATCCAGGATGTCCTCGTCCTGAAAAGCGGCCGAATCCAGATAATATCCGATCGGACTGGATTTGGAGAAATCGTCCTCGTTAAAAGTATCGATTTTTTTGGAAAGGTACTCCAGCATATCTTGGCTTTGGGCCGGGTTCAAGTAGAGCTGCTGAATGAGAACTTTGAGGGTCGCCTCTTTTTGTTCGAAGTAGTTCGCGGCTCTCTGTATCGCCTGGTTTTGACTATTTGCGGCATCCGCCTGCAGAGCGCGATTCATGTTTTCGATGATTGTCATACTGAAAAATAAAATGATGACGACTACGATTAGCGTGTAGGCGATAAGCAGCCGGTTCAAGAACTTTTGCTTGAGCAGACGTTCGTACAGGTTTCTGAAAACGTTAACCACCTCGATTTTGCGCATTCCCGCTGTTGTAGATTTATTCATTCGATAGGTTGGCGCGTAATCCTTTCGCCAAAAAAAGGGATTCTCGTCTCTTCATAATAATTATAAAGATCCATAGTTTTAAGAATTGCTATCGAAAACCGCCGCGTGTAAGATGTGATCATGGACTTGTCAGACATGCAGCGGGGAGGGCGAAATCGAATGAAAACGGGAATGAAGCTCGCCGTCGCGATGCTGATTTTTCCAGCTCTACTTCTGACCTCTTGCTCTAATAAACCGAGCTACTCTTCAGATCCCGATCTCGCCGACAATGGTAAGGAGCCGGTCACTCTGAGTTTCTGGAGCGCGGTGATGGGGAGCAACCCGCCTAGAGGAATTCAAGACGACCCGGTCTCGCGACAGATCGAGAAGGAGCTGGGCGTCCGGATTGATATGGAAACGAAGCCGACGGATGAGAAGCTCGCGGCTATCCTGTCCACGGACGATCTGAAGGATATTATGGTCGTCAATAAAAAGTACATCGAGCAGATGAAGAATTTGGTTCTGGATATGGAACCGTTGATTGAGCAATACGGACCCGATATCCAGAAAAACATATCGGCCGAGGTGCTGGATACATTCAAGAAGAACTATGGGGACGGTCAGTTGAAGTTTCTGGGCGTCAACATTAAGGGCGCGGCGGCACAGCCCGAGCCGCTCTGGAACGGAGTGTATCTGCGTTGGGATTATTACGAAGAATTAGGCTACCCGAAGATCGACGACAGCGACGATTACCTGGATGTCATAGCGGCTATGAAAAAAATACACCCCGTTAATGAGGACGGAAAGCCGTACTACGGCTTCTCTACCTGGTACGATTGGGGGCAGGGCTACAACACTCTCAATTTCGGAGTGGCCAACCAAGGGGGGACCTACCTCTACGGCGGGCCGGCCAATGTGATCCAGACCGATGTGGACACCTTCGAAACGATAAACCTCTATTTGGACGAGAACTCCGGGTTTTGGCACGACGTCAGGTTCTGGTACCGGGCGAATCAAATGGGGCTTCTGGATCCGGACAGCTTTACGCAGAAGTACGACCAGGCCGCTCAGAAATATAACTCAGGTCAAGTTCTTGCTGCAATAAACGGGGGGATGATCGACGGGAGCAATAAATATTTGCAATCGAAGCAGATCTATGACAGGGGCTGGTTCGGACCTCTCCCGATGCCGTCCGAGCAATATCATAAATTCAACTATAAATTCGGAAATGCCAACGTTATCGCGATATCCAAAGACGCTAAACATCCTGAACGCGCTATGGAGCTCATTAATTGGTTGTATTCCGTTCATGGAGCGATGACCGTCGTTAACGGTATAGAGGGAGCGGACTGGGTGCGAAGGGACGGTAAGTATCGATATACGGGAGAGTATGAAGCCAACGCAAAAGATCCGGATGCCGCGCTTAAATACGGCTATCGCAAGTTTCTTAACAACTTGGGGCTGGATATGAACGCTTTAATTCCAGGAGCCCAAGATCCGATTTATATCGCGCTCAACAGAGACGTGCAGATCGCCGAATTAGCGAAGCCCGAGAACGCGATCGCGAAGAAGGCCGTTGACTATTACGGCGTCGAATTGCCTGCGGATATCGTGCCTCCGGGTCGGGAATACGTGGATAGCCCCATATACGAACTAAGCGGGTTTATGCCGACAATCGAACCGGACGAGATCAAACGAATGTCCGAGAAGATCAACACTTATTTGAATCAAGCCGTTCCGAAAATCATCCTGGCGAAAGACGACGCCGGCTTTGCCGCAGGCAAAAGGGAAATGATGAATGAACTCGTCGACTTAGGCGTAGAACAAGTGTTTGAATTTTGGAATGAAGCCCATATTAAGGCGATTGAAGAGCTCCGGTCATTGCCGAAGTGAGTGCTGAAATGGAGAGGGGCAGGCTGCCGAGGGTCGCGCAACGCTGACCTGCCCTAACGTCTTTCCGGATATGGAGTCTATAAAGATTAAATTAACAGAATATTCTGAATAATTAAATGGAATTGTTTGCTTAAAGGAGGTGATTCAATTTAGCGATGATCGTCGCATTAGGGCGTGTATGCATACTCCGAGGACAGCAGATGTTGCCGAATTTTCGTTCCATGCAAGGAACTTTTGTGAAGGCGTACCGGGGGTACGTCAAGCAAAAGTGACGAAGCAGGGGAGATGCCTCTGAGCGGGTTTGCATACACGCCCTGGGGAAGGGATTGGCTTTCAAGGGGGCCGCGCAACATAAAAAACGATCGGAGAGTGTACAGCGTGAACAAAGGAAAATACGTGAAGATGTTTAGCTTGCTCATGAGCGTAGTACTGCTCGCAACGGCTTGTTCGAGCGGAAATAAGAGCAATAACGCGCAGAGTCCGGAGGCGGCGACACCTTCGTCTACTGCATCGCCGACCGCAAATCCGGCAACGACCGAGCCCGGCGCGCAAGAGGACCCATTAAAGGGCACCCTCAACATTTCGCTGCGCGGACAATCGGCGGAGGTCTGGGGGAAGGTTGCCGCTTCTTATGAAGCCTTGCATCCGAATGTCAAGGTCACCGTGGACATGAAGCCCGCGGAAGGTTATCGCGATTGGCTGCAGGCCCAATATGCGGCAGGCGAACCGGAGGCCGATTTCGTTCAAACGAACGAAAACGCAGACTTGACGGAGGCGCAGAAGTTCGTTGACTTTAAGCCGTGGTTGGAGAAGGCAAATCCTTACACCGGAAAGCCGTGGAAAGACAGCTTTAATCTGGCGGGAATGGGGATTAATCTGGAGGACCCCAAGCTGGACGTCATTCAATCCTTAAGCTACGAATCCGTGCAAATTTTGTGGATGTACAACAAAGAGATTTTTGCAAAGGCGGGGATTACGGATACGCCTAAAACCTTCAACGAGCTCATCGACATTTACAAGAAGCTTCAAGAGTCGAGTGTAACGCCGTTCGCTATCGGCGCCAATGCCCTGTCGCTCTGGAGCGGGCAGGCCGGCTGGCTGATGCGGATTTATCCGGACCAGTATTTCAGGGATTATATCGAGCTCGTGCGCTCGCAGCCGGAAGATTACACGTATTTGCCGGACATCGACGACAACTGGAAGTTCGATTCGACGGATTCGTACAACGACGCGAAAGTGAACGTGTCCACGAACGAATTGAGAATGTTGAAAGCCGTTAAGGACAAAACGGGCCCTTACAAGCTGGAAGGCAATCCAGCATGGCGCGAGGTGTTCGAGAATTTGAGAACGCTGTTCGGCTATGCGCCGGAAGGCTTCCTGGGGATGACGGAGGATCAAGCGTACAAGCTGTTCTTGACGGGCAAAGCCGCAACGATGGTCGCGCTGCCGTCCTCTTACTGGCAGCTGCCCAAGGATTTCGCGGAAGCGCAAGCGACCGACGGTACCGCAGGCATTAAGCCTTTCGATTTCGGCTACTTCGGGATGCCGTCTATGGAAGGACCGAACGTTCAGGCTCCGGCGCGCACGATTCATATCTACACAGGGGCCTACGGCTTCGTGAAGAAGGATGCCGAACAAACGGCGCTGGATATGGATTTCATGATGTATTTGACCAGCCCTCAAGGCTACAAAGTGTACCTGGAAGCCGTACAGAATTCCAAAGACGCTTCCTTAAGCGGAGCGCCGTTGTTGAACGACATCGAGCTGCCCGAGGAGATGAAGAAGGCTTTCTCCTCCTTCGAAGCCATCGGCAACTCCGAAGGTCTTCCGAGCCCGGGGAACGTTCTGTCTCGAGGATTGTACGATTATCAGCCGTCGGTGCAAAGCTTCGTTGGACTGATTTCCAAGTATTTTTACAACAAAATCACGGTCGACGAATTTTTAACACAGTACCAAGCCGACATCGACAAGAAGTTTCCGGAGATGATGAAGCAATACAAGAAAGAAATGTCCGATCTGGACAATCCGGAACGAAAGCCGCCGACTAGGGAATAGCCAGATCCGGAATGGGGCTGGTCTATAAACACAGATAATCGATGATAAAGGCGTAAGGAGTATGTACCTCAGGAGCGTATGAGGCAGTCTCCGGGAGGTACATACTCCTTCTTTTTCTATCGATTATCTTATGCAACACTACTATAGATCAGCCTCATTCCTCTCAACTTGAGCTTGCCGAAGGGGATGTCATGAGAAAACTTGCTGTTTTTATCGTCGCTTTATTGTTCTTGTTCGCGCATCCTGCATTCGCCGAAGACCTGTGGAAGCTGGACAAGGAATTAACGCTCAACTCCTTATCCGTGAGCGACGACGGCGAACTCGTCGCGGTTGGCACGCAGGATGCTTCCGCGGTCGTATTGGATAAGAACGGTTCCCCGAAGTTCGAGATGTTCGCCAAAAACGTCGTGACGGACGTAGCCTTATTAAACGACGGACGGCTGTTGGTCAGCTCGGACGATCGGAACGTGTATCTGGTGGACGGTCAAGGGAACAACGTCTGGACTCGCACATTCAACAAGATGGTGAAGTCGCTTGTCGCGACAAGCGACGGACAAGTCGTGGCGATTACGCTGTACAGAAGCGATATCGTATACTTGCTCGATTTGCAAGGAGAAGTCGTCAAAGAAATCCCGATCGGGATTTACATGGACCATATCGCTGTCTCGCCAAACGGAAAATGGATCATTGTAGGCGCTGCGGACCAGTACGTCTATCTCCTGGATCGAGAGGGCGGCGTTCAAACGAAAGCGCCGATGTCCGGAGCCATTAAAGCGGTCAGCATAGCGGATGACGGAACGATGGCGGTCGCCACCTCCGACTTTAAGCTATCGATCTTGGATCTTCATGGGGAAATGATCGGCAAACGTTCGATGAAGGATCAACTCACTTCCGTTCACGTCGATGCGGAAGGGACTTATGTCGCAGCGGCGGATTATTCGGGCAGCTATTCCATCTTGAAGGCGGACGGCAGCCTCCTATGGTCGGCCAAAGAGGTTGGAGCGGGACAACAAGTGAAATTCAGCCGCGACGGCCAGCGGCTGTACGCGGCATCCGATAAAGGGAAAGTGTACGCCTACGAGATCGACGATCTCCTGGCATCCGCCCAGCACAAAGCAATGCGAGACAAAGCATTGAAGATCGCCCTGATCGCGGCGGGAGCGCTCCTCCTAATCGGCTTGGGCATATTGCTGAAACGCCGAAAACCGCACTTGCCGGCACGATTGTGGAAGGATAAATTTTCGTATCTGATGCTTGTCCCCAGCTTTTCGTTGCTTTTTATTTTCTTGTATACGCCGGCCTTTTCCGGTTTATTTCATTCTCTGTACGATTGGAACCCCGTTTCCCGAAGCGAGTTCATAGGATTGGACAACTTCAAGCGAATTTTCAAGGATCCCTATGTCGGGATGGGGACCTATAATCTGCTGATTCTGATCGTAACGGGATTGGCGAAAGCCATTATCCCGCCGCTCATCGTTGCGGAGCTGATCTATCACCTGCGCAATAAGAAGGCGCAATACTGGTTTCGTACCTCGTTCGTCGTGGCGATGGTCGTTCCGTCCGTGGGCATCCTGCTCATCTGGCAAAATCTATACGATCCGAATAACGGCATGATCAATCAGTTGCTCGAAGCGGTAGGACTGGGCTCGTGGACGCGTCCATGGCTCGGCGAAGCCAAGACGGCGCTGGGGGCGCTTATTTTCATCGGCTTTCCGTTCGTAGGCATTCTGCAATTGTTGGTTTTGTATTCCGGACTTATCGGCATCTCTGAGGAGGTGATCGAAGCGGCCAGAATGGACGGGGCCAAGACGCCGCGAATTATCCGTTCCATTCATCTTCCGCTGCTAGCCGGTCAAATCAAACTGCTCGTCGTGCTTGCGGTCATCGCCATCGTTCAGGATTTCGGGACGATCTTGATCGTGACCGGAGGCGGTCCCATGGATTCGACCTATGTACCGGCTTTGCAAATGTATTTCGCGGCGACCAAGTTTAACGATCTGGGCTACGCATCGGCGCTCGGCGTCACGATGTTCGCGGCGATCTTAATTCTGACGATCGTGAACATGAAATTTATCAAAACGGAAGCGGACTAGAGGTGGTGTTCAGAATGCATACCCGCGCAAGGTGGATCCGGCAAGGGGTCATCTATTTCTTATTGGGAGTTTTCGTCTTGCTCACGTTAACTCCGATTTGTTTCATGCTAATTTCCTCCTTGAAAAATAACGCGCAAATTCTCGGAGATTTCTGGGCGCTGCCCTTTCCGCCGAACATTGATAATTACGGTGCGGGGTTTTCCGCGATTTGGCGCTATACGGTGAACACAGTGATCTATGCGGTCGTCGGAGGGAGTCTCGTGGTTCTGCTGTCCGCGTTATCGGGCTACACGTTCGCCAAGAGGAGTTTTCTGGGGAAAGAAACGCTGTTTATGATGATTTTGGCCATTATGATGATTCCCAGCGTTTTGACGCTCATTCCTTCTTATGTGCTCTACGCCGATCTGGGGCTTCTCAATACGCCATGGGTCATTATTATTAACGCCGCGGCCATCGGACAGGTGTTCGGTATCTTTCTGTGCAGGAGCTTCATGGCGGGGATCTCCAACGAATTGTTCGAATCGGCGAGAATAGACGGCGCCTCCGAATTTGTCGTGTTCGTCCGCATGGTCATTCCGTTGTCCCTGCCCGTGTTGATGACAATATTCATCATGACTTCGCTTAACATCTATAACGACTATATTTGGCCGCTGCTCACGATCAAGTCCAACGACATTCAAATGATCGGCGTCGGACTTACGCAGTTCAAGAATCAATTCGGCATCTCGAATAGGGGAGTGGAGTTCGCGGCCTATGCGATATCTTCGTTTCCGCTCGTCCTGCTTTTCAGCTTCGGAATGAAGTATTACATCCAAGGCGTGTCCCAAGGCGCATTAAAAATGTAAAGGGGATATTCACAATGACAAAAATGAAGTTGGGCATTTCATTGTTGATCATGGCATTGGTTGTCTCGAGCGGCACTTCTTTTTACGGAAAATCGGCGGCATCCGCGGGCGCGGTCGTCGCTCCGATTCCATGCGTTTCCTCAGGCGCGGGCGCAATCTCCGACGTTACGGCAACCGGCACGGAAATCGTTGTTGCGGGCTGGATGCGGACAAGCCAGGCTCAGAGCCTGGAATTATTCCCCATCGAGCCCTATGAAGACCCTTCCCTACCGGTTCTCTCGGCCAAAACCCCTGCGTTCACTCAAACGGTGGATCCCGGCGGTGCGGAAAGCTGTTACTCGTTCGCCATAACCGTAGATCGATTCGATTCTTCCTCCAAAGATCGTATCTATTCCGATTTCGTCGTCGCTTTGCGCAGCGGCACGGGAGCGCTGACTCTCGTGGATGCCAAATACGCGACGACGTTTACGGGCGTCGCTAGCAACAATTACGCTTTTCCCGCGTCCTCGACCAAAAAAGGACTGCAAGTCCAATTGATAGACGATGCCCAAGAGCTGGGAATCGGACATGCCGCCTTGAACTTCGACTACGGAACGGTTCTTCGTTCCGCCGCGGGCAGCGACACGATTACGTATACGATGAACGGCGAGAATTTCTTCTTGGATAAGGCGACGATCGAAGCCTTTGACCGCGACGTGAGGTCGTTATCAGACAACGGTATCATTGTCTCTCTCATTCTATTGATCTATCCGAATGGAATCATATACCCGTCCAATCTGATGCTTCATCCGGATAACGACGGAGGAATCGTAGGCGCCTTTAACACGAAGGACGCGAATACGAAATATTTTCAAGCCGTCACGGAGTTTCTCGTCGAGCGTTATACGAGAAGCGATCAATTGTACGGACGCGCGGTCAATTATATTGTCGGCAACGAAGTCAACACCAACACGGGCTGGTACAACATGGGCGTCAAGAACCTTTCGGAATTCGTGAAGGATTATGTTCGCACTTTAAGAATCGTGAACACGGCCGCGCAGAAAAAATACAGCAATGCCCGCGTGTATATTTCGTTGGATCACTTATGGACGTTAGCGGATTCGGCCGGAAATTTTCAAGGGAAGCAGCTTCTCGACGAGCTGAACGCGCAAGCAACCGCTTCGGGCAATTTCCCTTGGCATGTCGCTTATCACCCGTATCCCGAAAATATCTTCGTGCCCAGCACCTGGAACGATACGACGGCTACGGACAGCTTCGGCACGCAGAAGATTACGTTCAAGAACATCCACATTTTAACGCAGTATTTGAATCAATCGCAGTATAAGTTCAACAATGCTCAACGCCATGTCATTTTGTCCGAGCAAGGCTTTCATTCCGCGAACGCGAACGATCCTAACGATCAGCGCGTTCAAGCGGCGGCGTACGCTTATGCCTACTACAAAACACTATTTAACGACGGAATCGACTCGTTTATTCTGCACAGACATGTGGACAACAAGTTCGAGTCGGGCTTAAACCTCGGCATATGGACGGGCAATACGAGTTCTGCGATCGCCAACGAGCCGCAGGCCAAGAAAAAAATATGGAATGTCATGAAAATGATCGATACGAGCGAATCCGCCAACGTGTCGGATTTCGCCAAGCTTGTCATCGGCGTTGAGGATTGGGCGGAGATTATTCCCGGCTATAACCCGTCGCTGCTGAATGTTCGAACTCCGGCGGCAACCGCCAAGTTGGCCGGCATAACGACAGTAGAAGGAAGCACGGTAAGCATCGCCAATTTTAACGTCGATCATGGAGGGTGGCTGCCGGCCGATTATACGGATCAAGCCGCCAGAGTAACGGCTTCGGCGAATAGTCCGGGCACGCCTTACGAGGGCAGCGGAATGCTTCAATCCGTCTTCAGTACGCCTCTTTACGCCCATGGAGCGGCCGGTTGGAAGGGATTGACCAAGATGTTCGACACGCCCCTTAATTTATCTTCTACGCCCTATCTCTATTTTGCTGCGAATTCCTTCGGAGGAGCCCCAGGCGCAAGCAAATACGAAGTCAAGGTGAGAGTATACAGCGGCGCTCAAACCGTGGAAGGAATAAGCGAAATTACGCCGGACAGCTGGAATCGGTTGGGGATGGATCTTTCGCAATGGTCCGGCCGAAGCTCGATCGACAGAATAAAGGTTTGGTTCCGCGCGGACAGCGGAGCCGCGTGGGACGGAGCGTTTCAGATCGACGGGATCGGAGCGGCGCTATCCGTTTCCTACAAGCAAGTCGGCGAAGAGTTCGATATCGACGGCAACGCGGAGGGCTGGGTCGTCGAGAACGATATTACGGGCCTATCCGTAACAGGAGGGAATTTACAGGGAACGCTGAGCGGGTCCGATCCTTTCCTCACGAGATACGGAATTGCCGAGAATGCGGCCGTAACAAACAAAGTGCGGATTCGCATGAAAAATTCGACCGATGCGACGAAAGCCAAGCTCTACTGGACGACCGATCTTCAGGGAACGCGTTCGGAAAGCAAGTCCTTGGAATTCGACATCGTCCCGAACGACGGACAATACCGCGAATATGCGATTGATCTGAGCGGTACCGCAACTTGGGCGAATACCATTACCCAACTGCGGGTCGATCCGAGCGATAACGGCAGCGGAACGGGATCGTTCTCGATCGATTATATCCGCCTCGTCGACGCGGCGTATCCGCACTGGGAGTTTCAGACGGACAACGATCTCCAGGGGTGGAATACCCCAAATGCGATGACCGTCGCCGTCGCCGGAGGCAAGCTGAATCAAACGATAACGGGAACGGATCCCTTTATCTATACGCCCGACAACTTGGGACTGGCCGCAAGCGACCATAAAGTCATTCGAATTCGAATGAAGAACGATACGCCGGCGACCAAAGCGAAAATCTATTGGACGCGAACGACTGACTCGGGCGCCAACGAGCTGAGGAATAAACAATTCACCGTCGTGCCAAGCGATACCGGCGAAAGAGTGTATACGATCCGAATGGACGACGAACCGTTATGGAACGGAACGATCCGCAATATTCGTTTCGACCTGGCCGATAACGGTCCGGGAACGGGGACGATTACGGTCGACTATGTTTCATTGCCAACTTTTAAATAAAGTAAGGGTAGGAACTGGAGAGGATATTCATGATCGCCGAAAATATAATTATTTTTCCACGTCCGAAAGCGATTGAACACCTGCAAGGTTATTATTCTATCCCGAATGACGGTGTGATTTCTATCCCCTATGCGGATAGGGGCATCCTATTTCCAATCGCCCGAAGATTGTTAGAGATCGTCCATCAATCGCTAGCCGTTAAATTAACGATAACGCACAAGGGAACGTCTAATTCGATCCCCATCTCTTTTGTTAGAAATGATTTTACTGAAGAAGAATATGCAATAGATGTTCATGCGAATGGAATTGTTATCGGCTATGGGAATGCTGCAGGAGCCTTTCATGCGGTGAGCACATTAAAACAGATTTTAGTTCAATGCAATCGTTCAAAGGAAGTGCCATACCTTAAGATTTTAGACAAGCCGGATTTTGCGGCTAGAGGCATCATGCTGGATATTAGCAGAAACAAGGTTCCTACGATAGAAACGCTCTATCCATTCGTTGATTTCATGGCGGATCTCAAGCTTAACCAACTACAGCTCTATATTGAAGGTTTTTCCTTCGCTTACCCTTCCTTTCCCGAGATTTGGGAGGATCGGACGCCGATGACCGGAGATGAAGTCATTCTACTCGATAAGTATTGTAAAGACAGGTTCATCGAGTTGGTGCCCAATCAGAACAGCTTCGGCCATATGATGCCGTGGTTAACGAGGGCGGAATTCAATGAGCTGGCAGATTGCCCGAATGGGTTTCAGGCGCCGTGGGGATGGTACGACAAGCCGCTGACCTTAAACCCGCTGGATCCGAGATCCATCGCTTTAGTAGAGAAAATGTATGATGATTTGCTCCCTCACTTCAGCTCTTCTCTATTTAATGTGGGCTGCGATGAGACCTTTGATTTAGGGCTCGGTAAAAGCAAGGCAGAATGCGAACGTATCGGCAAAGGCCGACTTTATTTGGATTTCTTGATGAAAGTGTATGAGCTTGCCGATTCCCGCGGTAAGAAAATGATGTTCTGGGGAGACATTATTTTGTATTATCCGGAGTTGATTCCCGAGCTCCCTAACGATATCATCGCGATTTCTTGGGGGTACGCCGATGAGGAGCCACTAGCCGAAAACTGCAGGCAATTCAGTGAAGCGAATATTCCTTTTTACGTTTGTCCGGGTACTAGCAGTTGGAATTCCATTACAGGACTTACCGCGAGGACGAAGACCAATCTTCTGAATGCGGCGGTTCGCGGCAAGAAATACGGGGCGGTCGGATTTTTGAATGCAGACTGGGGCGAAGGCGGTCATTGGCATTGTTTACCCGTTAGCTACGGCTCCTTCTGTTATGGGGCTGCCTTAAGCTGGGGCGTAGAAGAGAACGAAGAAACGGATATTGCTGAGTATCTTAACCGTTTTGTTTTTCTCGATCGCAACAATAAGATGGGACAGTTTGTTTTGGATATGGGCAATTATTACTTGAAGGAAAAACTGACGGCTTATGATGGCAGCGGCATATTCAGAACGTTATCCGTCGATCAACTATGGGATAGAAACCAAGATTTAAAGTTCTTGAAGCTACCTCATTTAGAAGCAGAGGATTTCTCCAGGGTTCAACAATACGTGGACGAATTGTCTAAAGAACTGGATCAGACCGAAATGGACTGCGAGGATGCCGAGCTTATTACGGCCGAGTATCGAAATTCAATAAGACTTGTATTGCACGGAACCAAGCTTGGCCTGTACAAGCTTCGTAAGATGAGCAAAGAGGGAAGTCGATTATTTCTAGAAACGATGCTGGAAGATCTCACGGAAATTATCGAAACGTATAAGCGATTATGGATGAAAAGAAACAAGAGCGGCGGGCTGCAGGACAGTATTAGAAGATTGGAAGAGTTAAAGGGACAATATCAAGAAGCTTTACAATAATATGATGAGCAAAGGAATGGATACACAGTGAATTTCATTAGCGCGACGGAACCCGATTGGAATCGAATTTCCGGATTGTATCCGCGAACGAGATCGAAAAGGATTTACATTCACGGGCCATTGGCGGCTACGTTGGTCGAAGTGCGTCCGGATTTCACCGTATTGATCAAGGATGCGCTAGGCCGTAAAGGGGATTTGCGGCGCGGGCACGGCTTTATGATCGGCTTGGGGGATCAACCGCGTTTTCTGGATTACCATAACGTCGAACAAGCATTGCTCTCGCCGAAAGAACCGATCTTGTTCTCTTCCCTGACCGAATCGGACTTCTCGCACCGTTTAACCAGCTTAACGACGACCGGGCCTGATGGTCGCATGCTCATCCATCAGTATTTGAAGATCACGAACGTGCACCCTACGCAGACGCGAACCGGGCAATGGTACTATCAAAACGCCGAAGCGAGTCACGACCTCTTTTACGTTCATCCGAATGAGGATTACATTCCGTTTAATAGCGTGGCCGCACCATGGCACGACGGTATGAGGTTGGAGCATCGGACCGTCGACGCGGCATCGGGCAGCTTGCTTCATCCCGAAGGCGCAACGCTGCTGCGTTACAAAGCCGACCCGGGCTCGCGTATCGAATATAGGGCTCAGGCGGGAGAGTTCCAAAATATTTTGAGCTTCGAGATGACTCTAGCGCCGGGAGAAACGAAGCAAATCCAGGTCGAAATCCACGATACGTTCGTCCGTCAGACGGAGGAACCCGAGGACGATCGGTCAGCGGCATTGCTGGACGAGGAGAGGGCAATAGCGGAGAGTAGAAAGATTTGGGAGAAGAGCTTGTCCGATCTCGCCCAGGTTCACGTACCGGAACCGGTCATTCAATCGATTTTCGATACCGCGCTTACGAATTCCACGCAGCTGATCGTTCGGAGGGAGGATGGCTCGGCGCTTCCCGGACAGGGCGGATTTAACGATTATACCGTCGTGTATACCTGGGAAGCCTCCGTCTATTTGCGAATGTTAACCCGGCTGGGGGAAACGGACATCGTGAAGAAGACGCTCGACTATTTCTTGAGCACCCAGGAGAACAGCATCGGTCCCGACGGGGACATCGTATCGGCGGAAGGATCGTTCCGCGCCTATATTTTCTGGATGGGCGAGACCGGCTCCGTCCTTGGGCTGCTTGCGGATTATTATCTGGTCACGAAAGATCGGGAATGGCTTGAAAACCATCTGTCCATCATCGTGAAAGCCTGCGAATGGGTTTGCAAAGAACGGAATGCGACAAAAGTATTCGATACGGAGGGAATGAAGGTCGCCCATTACGGATTGTTGCCTAAGGGGCGCGTTCACGATTGGCCGGACAGCGGGTATTTCCTCTTCTCGAACGTGACGACCTGGCAGGGCTTGAGCCGCATGGCGGCTGCATTGGCCGAAATCGGACATCCGGATGCCCCGAGGTATAACCGCGAAGCGGAGGAATATAAGGGGTGCATTCTCGATGCGATCGAGCAAGGAACGGAAATGGGGGCCGACGGCGTCAGATGGATGCCGAACGAAGTGTATACGAAATCGGACGTTCGCACCGGAGTCTATGCCATCGACGGCCCGATCAGCTTTATCGATACAGGACTGTTCGAACCTTCCGACGAGAGGATACCGGAAATCGAATATAAGATGCGCAAGCAATATGCGATGAGCGACAGGTTTGCGGTTAAACTGCCCGGCATGGAGGATCCGAGTCTGGGCGTCCTTCAGGAGCGGTACGCGGGGGCTCCAATCGACCTGTATTACGTTAACAATTCGGAGAGAGTATGGCATCGGACTTGGAGCTTGCGCGGCGAGAGGGAAAAGGCGTTGCGTTACTTCTATTCGACGATGGCATTTTCCACTACGCTGGATACCTTCCACGTTCATGAGCGCTTCAGTCCTCAGCTTCCGTGGTTGTCTCCTTGGCAACCAAACGGAAGCGGCAACGGGCGGATTATGGAGATGATTTTGAATTCGCTATTTATCGTAGAGGGCAACAAGCTTTATTTGCTGCCTAGCGCTCCCTCCGAATGGCTCGATGTTGGAAAAAGCGTTATGGTAAAGGATGTAGGGACTGAATTCGGCAAGCTTTCATTTTCTATCCACAGGAGTTCATACCGCACCGTCGATGTTCACCTTACTCTTCCGCTTGGTATTGAACAATTGTCCTTAAACCTCTTCATGAGAGATCGTTATCGTATTCATTCCATAGAAGAGCTGAGCATAGACGGCAAGGAATCGGAATGGCATGGAAGCGTTAGTGTAAATACGGCGGCGTTGGACGATCCGGGCCGGGAAATGAAGTTTAAAGTTGCCTTGTCTAAATAACGTGGAGGGGACGCTATCTTTAACGCAAACCAACCTTTTCCGGTTAGGGGAAGGTTGGTTTGCGTGATATGCGCAAGAGGTCCACTCAAACGAACAGAAAAGATTTTTCCCCCAACTAAGACAGTTTAATGACTTGACCTCCGTCAATGACCATACAATGCCCGGTCATATACCGCGATTCGTCGCTGGCCATAAACAATGCGGCGGATGCGATCTCTTCCGGCTGCCCCACGCGATTCATCGGGATCGTTCTCAGGTAATCCGCAATGGCAGGGGGATTGTTAATGAGCGGCTTTGTGAGCGGCGTCTCGATAAACCCGGGGCATAAGGAGTTTACGCGAATGCCGTGCGTCGCCAGTTCCACCGCCATCGACATTGCCAGTAAATTGATTCCGCCCTTGGCTGCGTTGTAATGGGCTTGATCCGCTTCAGCGGCAAGACCGTTTACGCTCGACATCTGGATGATAGAACCGCCGGTTCCGCGCTTAACCATCTCTCTGGCAACGCGTTGGGAGACAAGGAAAGTTCCCTTCAGAATGACGTCCAAATGCCAGTCCCAGTCTTCTTCCGTAATCTCCAGAAATGACGCCGTACGGTTGACGCCGGCATTGTTCACGAGAACGTCGATTCGGCCCCATTCCCGCAGCGTATCGTCGACCATCCGATCAATGTCCGCTCGGTATCGTACATCCGCTTCGATTGCGATGGCTTGGCCGCCTTGGTTTCGTAGAAAAGCGGCAGTCTCTTCGAGAGCCTCTTTCCCTAGACCGGCGACCGCAACCTTCGCGCCTTCGGCGGCGAACCGGGTAGCGATCGCCCGACCGATTCCTTGAGAGCTTCCCGTCACGATCGCCACTTTATCCTTAAGCCTCATTTGCTAAACCTCCCCGTCTCCCGAAACTCCGCACCAGTCGACGATGATTTCGGCGTACCACCGAATAAGCGCTTCATAAGAAGCGATATCGAGAAATTCGTCCGCGCCGTGCGCGTTGCCGCCGCTTGGGCCGAGAACGAGAGCGGGAGTATCGCTGTACAAGTTAAACATAAAGCCGTCGCAGGCAAAAGGCGAGCCTGTCGGAGGTTCCGGCGATTGGCCAAGCGCCTTGGCGC
>PJUD01000317.1_pt1 | contig 30709 bp, 24 predicted proteins | sample 1512341 | NCBI WGS metagenome assembly PJUD01 (sample SAMN08177675, study PRJNA422409) | Feces metagenome, whole genome shotgun sequencing project. | isolation source: Chicken feces (3) enriched on wood chips: beechwood xylan treatment | host: Gallus gallus | place: USA: Madison | collected 2015-01-15 | reverse complement strand
TCCCTGCCTCTTCACGATCAGCCCGAGCGCCTCCAACGTTCCCAGCGCCTCCCTGATAACCGGCCGGCTTACCTCCAATTGCTCCGCGAGCGCTCTTTCGGTAGGCAGTCGATCCCCGGCTTTGAGCCTGTTTTCGGCGATATAGCCTCTAATTTTGTCGCAAGCCAACCGGCTTAGCATTCGATACTCTTCTTCCAGGATCCGTTCCATCGTTTCCTCCGTACACATCTTATGGTATTACCAATATAGCACTTGAAAAAATAGCGGTCAACGGTTTCTCCAGTGATACTTTCCGCCAGTCGCGCCCCTATCCGCTACCAACTGCTCCATCCCCCATCAAGTACAAGATTGTGACCCGTAACGTATTTCGAAGCCTCGGAAGCAAGATAAACGATCGCGCCCTTAATATCGTCTTCGTCCGCGAGTCGTCCCAAGGGCGTTCGTTCAATATACCGCTGCAAAAATTCGCTCGACGATATTTCTTGCTCCGTATTGACGGGATTATAACCTCCAGGAGAGATGCAGTTAACGCGGATATTATACTTTCCATAGTAATTGGCCAGCCATTTTGTCATTCCGACCATGCCCCACTTGGCATACGTATACTCAATTCCGCTCGTCATGCCGCTTTCTCCGTATACGGGAAAATGAGGGCCCAGTATCCCTTGAATGGAAGAAATATTGATGATGTTTCCCGTCCGGCGTTCCCTCATCGTGCGCACAATCGCTTTCGTTAGCAGCATCGTCCCCAGGCCGTTAACTTGCTGATCCCGAAGCCAACCGTCTGCAGTCGTTTGTTCGATATCGTTTAGTCCGGTTCGGGATACGGAATTATTGACCAATATGTCAATCTGGCCGAATTCCGCCGTCACCTCTGCCGTAAATTGCCCGATGCTCCCTTCGTCCGCCAAATCCAGGCACCATGCAAACGCCTCATAGCCTTCACTGCGCAAAGATTTCACCAACTGCCGGCATTTCTCCAGTCCGCGCGAGGCAACAATGACAACCGCTCCTGCTTCTCCTAAAGCGCGCGAAATATGCTCGCCATATAAACCGGAACCGCCCGTTACGATCGCGACTTTGCGATCGAGCTCAAACATCTTCATCACATGCATGAACAGCTCTCCTTTATAAGATAGTATGGTAATACCATAATAAATCAAAGCCTTCCGTTCTGAAGTTGATTCCGCAGCGCGAGGGAGATGCCCGGAGGTTAAGCGCCTCTGGGCATCTCCCTCACTGCCGGTCAACCGAACGTCGACATCGGTGAAACTTCGACATCGTACTTATCGGCGATCTTGAGGAGGTAGTCCTCGACCTTGTCGAAATCTCTGACTTTGTCGCTGGCGATCATGAACGGCTCCTCCATCTCCCGAGAGTATACCCTGATCGTTCTCACGTCAACTACCCACAGCATTTTACGGACGGGTTCCTTCGCGAGCACGAGTTTGTTCAGTTTTGTATATTCGATCGGGGTCGACTCGCTCGCCTTTTCCAGCCGGATAATCATCTCGTCCATATCCAAGTTCACTTCTACAGCCTTCAGCATGAATATCGCCTCCTGTGTAGATTGGATCTAATAACTATTGGACTGTTTTTCCGATTTTTAATCAGGTGGACGAGCCTAAATTTTTTGCGGGATGAATTTTGACTTTTTGGCCTCCACTCCTTATGTGCTCACTAGCTCCGACAGCTTCATTTTTCGGATACGAAGTCTTCGCAGACAGAAGCCTTCATCTGCGTTTCCGGCGGCATAGGCCAGTAATACGGAATCATCAACAAAATGAATAGCTGTGTAACAATATCCCGATCGCTCGTCCGTCTCTATCGCAATTTCTTCTTCCCAAGTCTTTCCTTCATCGCGACTGATTGCGCCAACAAGCGGTGATCGCCCCCCGGAATGCCTCTCATAAATGCGTGTTTGATAGGTTGGAATAGGGTTCCATACCGCCAATAGAACGTTATTCCATTGTCGGATCCGCTTCATGGAAAGCGGAGAGCTGGGCGAAGTGAATATCGAAGCGGTCGGCACACTCCAAGTCTCCCCGCCATCAGTAGAAAACGACTCGTATTGTCGGCCGAGATCGGTTCGAATCCACGCCCAGAGCGTGCCATTCGTTAGCTCGATGACGCCAGGCTCGTCGAAGCCCGCTTCCGACCAGGCGACAGGAAGGGCATGGAAGGAGCGGGATTCCCGCCAGGTAGCCCCATCGTCATCAGACAGGCAAAACATTAAAATTGCGCGAGGATCCCACGAGCTTAAATCTGTCGTATCGTTGCCCTGCAACCGAAAATAACATGCCGGTATCACAAGTCTTCCACTGGATAGCCGAATCACGCGATCGTTATTGACATTGTAATACCCCGGTCCCGGCATACAACAAACCGCTTTACTCCAGGTTTCCCCCTCATCCGATGATCTCCGCAAATAAAGCCTGGTATCATGAAAGCCATATCGAATCAGATGGAATAACCCGATATCATCGTTGGCAAGACGTAATAAACTTACGCTCATAATATTCAGGGCGTCGTATTCTCTCGGGCTTGCGATGATCTCATCCTCGGACCAACTATTCCCTTGGTCGGAAGAATATCTTTTGGCGATTAAAGCAAAAGCGTAATCGTCTTCGGTTTCGCCCACAAAGCGGCTGTAAACGAACATCAATCGACCATCCTTCAAGTCGATAAACGACCCTTCGCTATTACGCGGATTATCCTCCGACGGAGAAAGCTCCAACACGACTTTGCCGACTGTTCCATTCCTCATCAAGAAAGCCTCCACTACGATTTATATTGAACCGTTTACATCTTGACCGAACCTGAAGATAATCCTTCGACAAACTGCTTACTGGCCAATGCAAACAACAACACGAGCGGAACAGAAGCAATCGCATAGCCTGCGAACAATGAGCCATAGTCCGTTTGTTTCTGCGTGAAATAAAGAAGTCCAACGGGAATGGGCTGCAATTCGATGCTATTCATGACCATGATCGGCCACACATATTCGTTCCAAGTTGATAAAATATTTAACATCGCCAATGTCCCGATGATCGGCTTCGACAGCGGCACGACGATGCTGAACAGTACTTTGGCCTCCCCTGCGCCATCCATTCGCGCCGCTTCGAACATCTCTTCCGACAATGACGCAAAGAACGAACGTAAGACAAAGATACAGAACACTTGACCCCCGGCGATATAAGGCCCCCATAATCCAAGCCAATTGTTCAGAATATGCAGTTTAATCACAATTCCAAAAAGCGGTACTAAGGTTAGGACGCTTGGAATCATCAATAATGAAATAATCAAAAAGTAAATCTGCTCCTTGAGAAAAAAACGCATTCGGGCAAGGGCGTAAGCAGCCAGGCATGACACGATAATTACGCCAACAACCGTTACGCCGCTAATAATAAAACTATTTAAAATAAATCTCCGAATCTGATGCCAAGCTTCCGTATAATTTTCCAGATGCAGGGGAAACGTGAGTGTCCAGCGGTGACTGGCAAATTGTTGCGCATCCTTAAAGGAGATCAGCAGCAGCATAATAAACGGTATGAACGTCAGAATGCCAAGCGTTGCTAATACGGCATGCTTACTTACGGAGCTATAGGTCAACTTATTCATGATCTCTCACCTCTCGAATTCCGTTGACGATTTGAGAAATTTATTATTGATGACTGTAAGGAGAAAAATCATAATAAATAATACGACACCGATCGCACAAGCGTATCCCAATTGACTATTGATCACCGCTTCACGATACATGATATAACCCGGAACGGTAGTCTTATTGGCCGGTCCCCCGTTGGTCAGAACGAGCTGCAGACTAAAGGTTTGGATAACCGATATCATCGTCAAGATCATGATCAGCTTAATTTGCGACATGATGAGCGGCAGCTCTATGCGGAAAAACAATATTTTCCCGTTTGCTCCATCCACAATAGCCGCCTCACGCAAGGAGCCCGGTATACTTTGAAACCCCGCTAGAAAGATCAATACATACACCCCCGATACCCAAGGGAACCCCACTAGCAATAGCGATGGAAGTGCCATTTTCATGCTCGCCAGCCACAAAGGCAGCTTCTCGTCAGGGATGCCGATTGCCGCAAGAAAGGAATTGATCAACCCTACATCGGGGTTTAATATGAATTGCCACAGCAAAATCGTAACCATACCCGGTACTACCATCGGAAACACAAACAATAAACGGTACATATTCTGCAGCTTGAGATGCTTGACTTTATAAATGAGCAAGGCAACGAGTAGCGGAACCGTGAGTGACGTGAGCACATTAAATGCGGAGAACCAAAATAAGTTAAGGAAAGCTTGACGAAACTCCTCCGAAGTAAAGATGATTTCAAAGTTTTTGAACCCAATATACTTGGCTGTCAGAAATCCATCCCAATTCGTAAACGAATAATAAAATGCGGATAACGCCGGGTAATAACTAAAGGTCATGATCAATGCAATTGTAGGGAGCAGAAATAAATAAGCTTTAATGTTCACTTTTTTCCATATTGAAGCGGGCATCTGTCATCTCCCATTCCTGTAATATGAATAAAGGGGCCTCCCTGGAGAAGCCCCCTATTATGGACGATTCAGAAAGTATAATTATTTCAACCAGTCTGGATTCGCCTCTGCCATGCGATCAGCGGCTTCTGTATAATATTTCATGACTTCGTCGGTGAACTTATCAATGGTCCAATCTCCATTAAGGTAGAACTGTATGGCTGCTTTCATTTTATCTTTGAACGGCGCATCAAGTATCGCATGGTAACCTTGCATAATCGTAAGCGGGATATCGTTTACAAAAGGTTCCTGACCTTCGGGAGTTACGGCCCCGACAATGTTTGGAATCGTCAGGCCTTCCGCCGAAATTCGCGTCATATGATCGGGACTGCTCAGAAACATGAGAAAATCGATAATAGCGGCCACTTTATCCGGATCCTCCTGATTCAAATAACCAGGCACCAGCCATTGTGCCGGCCCCCAAGGGCCGTAAATTTTGGCAGCTTGACCCGAAGCTGCAGGTGCAACATCTTGTGTAATGGCCGGGAAGCTAAACACGCCGTAATCAAATCCGAAATCCGACTTGTTCAAGTAATCCGAATACGCGTTTCCGGCCATCCACATGGCGGCCTTGCCGGATTCAAACATTTGCTCTTCATCGATTTGCGCATTAAAGCCTTTGGGCCAATACTGTGACCATTCCTTCATCAACGAATACTCTTGATTAACGACTTCTTTAAGCGGGAACTTTCCTTCTTTGATGGCTTTGACAAGCTCATTTGGCTCTAATCTGCCATTTCCGCTCGTATCCATGTCAGTGATTTTGTCGAGCATAAATTCGCTGTGCATGATCGTATCGGACCAAGGACCGGAAGAAGCGGATTCTGTGCTAAAGGCCATCGGTATGACGCCGGAAGCTTTAATCTTCTCCTGAACCTCGATGAATTCAGTCCATGTTGTCGGCACGGTTAAACTCAGCTTATCGAAGATTGTCTTGTTGTAATATATACCGATCGCTACACCGTCTCCGGGAATCGTGTACGCACTTCCATCCGGCGCTCTTACTGCGTCAATAATGCCCGGCACAAATGTATCCTTCCAAATCTGATTATCATTGTACGGGTTCGGCTTATTAAGCCAAGGGTCCATCTGGAGAAACCAACCCTTCTGATAGTTGGTCCACGTTTCCTCGAAATTTGTCCAGAAAATATCCGGCGCATCCTTGCTAAGCATTCTTGCTTGCAGCCAAGCCTTGCGGTCAGGCGCCGTCACTTCAACAAACTCAATCTTGATGTTTGGCTTCAGCTTCGTATATTCGTCAGCCAACTCCTGCATCACTTTGTGCACGGCCGGATCCTTCGTCGTGCTTTCGCGCGGCAAATACCCTTGCGGGTCAAACTTGATCGTCATCTCCTTGGTCGGAATTTCCGACGCGGTTGACGCTTGCTCCGTTGCCGATGGCGCAACCGACGATGCCGGTAATGTTGGATCCGCTTTCGAATTGTTGCTTGCGCACGCTGAAATCAATAACGATAAGGATAAAACGGATGCAGACACAGACGCGAATCTGCCCAGACTAACCTTCCTCATTCTTCGTTCCCCCTGTTTTCAATAGGACTCCATTGCATAGTCCAATTATAGCTTTCGGACACAAAGCGCCGAATAACTGCAATTGACATTGCTTTGCTGTAGTTGACTCGTTTGTTGTCCGCACTAGGGTTTGATTTGCTCGCGATAATTCATTGGACTCAAACCCACATGTTTTTTGAATAATAGACTAAAATGCGCCGGATCCTTAAACCCGACCTCATACGCGATTTCATTTGCCTTCAGTCTCGTTTCAAGCAGCATCCGTTTCGCATCTTCAATTCTGTAGGACCAGAGTAAATCGCGAAAATTATGACCCGTTTCCTTTTTAATCAACCGACTGAGATAAGAATGGTTCATATGAAAATCGTCTGCTAACCTCTCTAAGGTCATGTCTTCAGCAGATTTACTTCGTATATAAGCACAGATTTCTTTGACCAGCCCATTCACAGAATGATTTTGGCGGATTGCGATAATCCGATCCGCGGCTTCTTCCACCCACTGCTCCAGAAATATCATTAAATCAAACAAGATATCAAATGATAAAATTGTCTTGCGCGTATGCAATTGAATTTCTTCCGGAATTCGCAAATTGTATTCCAGCAAAAGCGTTTCTACCTTTTGAACAACTTGCAACGCAAAAGTATGGATATTGGTTTTGGTCAGTCCTTTCCCCATCATCTCCCTCGATATGGAAAGTAAATAAGAGGGCACTTTTTCTTTTTCCCCTTTGCGCAACATAACGGTTAACTCGTTAAGCTGGTTTTCCGCTCCGCTAATGTTGCCCTTAACAAGATGAGGGAGCGCATCATTAGAAATGATCGAGCCCTTGCCCAGCAGCATCCGATAATCCAGGCAATCCTTAATTTCTTTCCAGGCTTGATCCAAATATACAATGGAAGATTTTACTTTACTGATACAGATGGATACTGCAAACGGAAACGAATCTTTGCAGCGCTCAAGCATTTCACCCGCCATTTTCATGCTATCCACGCGCATATCCCACAAATCGCCATGCGGCTTAAATAAGATGAGATACACCCCCTTGCTATCCGTATAATCCCAATAGCTATAGGGATTGTAATGAACAATTTGCGTGATGGCTTCCCTTAGAGCAACACACGAATACATTTCTCCAGCCTCTGCGAGGACATCCGCATTGTCGATTACCACACAGATGACAATGATCTCGCGGTCTTCCAGCCTTTGCTCAAGGGCAACTTCATATTTATCCGGCACAGCGACTGGACTAAGCATGGCTTGGATGACTTGCTCTTGCTTGAGTCGATCCTCCCTGCTTATGCGCTCTTCTCCTTGTACAATTAATTCAACGGCGTGCAGCAGCTCCGCATTCTGAATGGGCTTCAGGATAAAATCTGCCGCTCCAAGCTTTACCGCATGCTGCGCGTACTGAAAATCGCTGTATGCGGTCAAAAAGAGAAAACGGATGTGCGGGAATCTGACCTTAATTTGCTCCGCCAATTGAATGCCGTTCATTAACGGCATCCGGATATCGGTAATAATGAGATCCGGTTTATCCGCTGGAATCCGCTTAAGCGCTTCGACTCCGTTGGCCGCAACACCTGTTATTTGACAGCCTATCTCGTCCCATTCCGTTAAATGGGCAAGGTGATTCCGGATGAGCTCTTCATCGTCAACAATCATGATTTTCATTGCATGTCATCATCCTTCATTAATATTGATAGGCAAGCGCAAGCGTACGATCGTCCCGCAGTCCGATGCCGGCTCTATCGTTAATCCATATCTATTGCCGTACAGGAGCTGGATCCGTTGCTTCACATTATTTAAGCCGATTCCCGAGCTTTGCTGACCCTTGAATGGCAGGTTCAGTCCCGCTCCATTATCTTGAATTTCGACAATCAAGTCGTACCTTTGCAAATAAGCGCTGATCTTAATACTGCCTTGTCCTTCGATTTGATCTATTCCATGAAGGATGGCGTTCTCCACAAGGGGCTGTAAAATGAGCTTCGGCACAATTAACTGCTGCAGCTCTTCCGAAACGTCGATGGTCCAAGTCAAACGTTCCTTATATCGATATTTAGCTAGCTGTAAATAGTACAAAACGAATTGAAGCTCATTCTTCAAAGGAATCAAGTCGCTTCCCGGCGAGATGGAAAAGCGAAAAATCGCAGCCAGTAATCGGATCATGTCCGGTATGGCGGTAGAACCAAGCTCCTTGGCCATAATATTGACGGATTCCAGCGTGTTGTATAGAAAATGAGGATTGATCTGGGCCTTAATCATTTTGAGCTCGGCCTCTTTGTTCAGCAGTTCAACCTTGTAAACCTTTTCGATTAAATTTTGGATATCCGTAATGAGATGATTAAAGCTGACACAGAGTCGGCCGACTTCATCGATGGTTTTAATATTATCTATCTTTTCGTAAACCTCCTTCTGCGCCTTTCCCATCAATCGACTTAATCTCGCAATCGGCGTAGTCACGCGGCGCAATAGGATAATGGTTAGAACAAGCACAAGAAGCCATGTTGCCGCTGTAATCAACAAGGCAAAAAAAGCCAAACTATTTATTTCTTGATTGAAGTTCGCCTTTGAAAAAAGACTGATAAAGCGAAAACCCGAATACGCCGATCCTCTTTCCAGTACGACTGTATTTTTCGTATCCGGGTGACGTAGACGGGTGCCTATGAGTTGTTGATCCGAATTGGAAAGGATCAGCCCGCCGACATTTGTTATAAAGAACTCTTGGCTGCCGTAAGTTGAATAAGCCATTGCTACCCTCTCCGGGTTTAACATAACGACCAATAAACCGATTCTTTTTCCAGTCGGTTCATGAATAATTTCTTTGGCGCCAACCAATCGATTATGATCGTTAAAGGGAGCCCATACGAAAGCCTCAGGCTTCTCCCGCGCCATGGCCTCCAAAGCAAGATTAGACTCAAACCGGTATTCTTTATCGGCATAATAAACTTCTTGGTTGGCGTTAATCAGGTAGATCGCATCCATAAATTCGCTTCTTAAGATCAGCTCGGATAGCCGTTCATTAACGCGGTTTCCTCTAGCCGCAAAGCTCTCCCGATTCTCTTCACTCGACGCATAATCTTCCCGTAAAGCGGTTGCAATCAGATCGTCCTTTTGGATCTGTGCAGCTTGGAGAGCAACCTCCCGTAAATATCCATCAATTTTATCGACCATCTCTACCAGAGATTGTTTTTTCGAATCGGTGATTTTCGTCTCCAATATTGCAGATGACTTATAATAAAAGACACTAATCACGAGGATCAGCGGGAGTAAGGTCAATAGAGAGTATAGGAGAATCATTTTATTAAAGAGCTTCGACGCAAATCTTCTCCATAGACTCCTAATCATGTTCCTTGGAATCGTATATAACAATGGCCTTCACTCCAATTTCGATATTGAATACAGCCAACCGGTAATCCTGTTTCAACAAAAAAAGAAAAAACAGGCAGGATGAATCACCTGTTTTCAAAGAAGATTTAACGAAGTCAACAATCTTCTAATGACTGTGGCTGCTTCAGCCCTTGTCGCCTGATCCTGGGGAACAAACCTGATCTTCGTTCTGCCATTCATAATGCCTAATCCGACAGCAAGCTGGATTTCCTTTTTGGCCCACTCGCTTATGTTTTCCGAATCAGCAAAAGTCATTACCGAATCGACGTCGACAAGGTCTCTTAATGCAGAATCCGAGGCATAGTTTTTCGCTCTAACGATCATGACGGCCATTTCTTCCCTTGTGATTTTCTTCTCAGGAGCAAAGCTCGTTTCTGTAATTCCTCGGATAATGCCTGTCGAATATGCGCTTTTTAATTCTTTCTCATACCAAGAACCGGGCGCAACATCCGTAAACGGGCTTTGCTTTGAACTCGCTTTCAAATTGAGAGCTCTAGCGATTAGCGCAACAAACTGTGCCCTGGTTACTTGCGCATCCGGAGCATAATGATCTTCGTCCATTCCTTTGACGATGTTTTTGGAAGCGAGCAGTTCTATATCTGTCTTAGCCCAATGGCCCTCCAAATCCACAAAAAACTTTGCCACAGTGATGCTCTTTCCTATAGAAAAAGTTTGATTCGATAAATTGTGGTCGACCACCTTCATCGATTCCCACCTGACGACTGAGGTCCCGTGGTTTTTCATCTTGAATGTCAGACTGCCGATGGGAATATCTCCGTACTCTCCGCTTACATTTCCGATCTTGGTATGAGCAATGATGATCTCGTTGTTCTTGATAATTGGCGATACAGAAAAGCCGTCCAGACTTGAAGCGGTTTCCACAAGCTCGACCCGTTCGGGATCAAACGTAAATCTGACCTCATAGCCGTATAAATCCTTCATTTTGTTGCCGTTCATCTTAACAATCACTTTTCCATCGGCAAGTTTATGGGCAGCGATTTGAAATGAAGGCGCCTGCTCGGCATAGGTGACGGCAGGAAGCGCTAACGAATAACAGAACAGGAAGATCAGCATGTGGATAACAATCCGTTTGCGCTTCATTGTATCACCCTTTTCTATAGACCGGGAAGGGGCGCTCCCCTTCCCGTCCCCCCCTATTTCACTATCTTTTTGGCGACCGCAGCGAGATCGAGGATATCGATTTTGCCATCTCCGTTGATATCCGCTTTCTTAACTTGCAGCCAGTCCGGACTGCTGCTGTCTTTACCGTAATGAGCCGCCACAATGGACAAATCGCCTATCGTCACTTTTCCGTCTTGATTGATGTCCGTGCTGTTTCCACCCGTGCCTCCTGTAGCAATCTGAATACGGATGGACGACAACGCCGCCGGCGATTCGTTTCCTTGATCGTTTCCAAGAGTTGCGCTCGTAATCGAGATTTCGCCTTCTGCCGTTACTGAAATATTTTTAGCTCTGAAGGTCAGCTCTACCACTTGCGCGTTGCCCGTAATCGCATGCCCCGGACCTTGACTGGCCACAATCAACCGCAGCTTACCCACAGGCTCTTTGACAACCTCTACAAGTGCGACATTTTCTATCAAGGATCTCGCGGAAACAAATTCCATGACAGCAGCATCATAATCCAATTGGATATCCTGCCCGTACACTGCCTCGCTGACACTGCTTAAACCGTAGCTCACCTTAAATTCCGTCCCCGCAGGAACCGAGCTTCCTTCAGTCGTTAACGTGGTGCTCGTATCGCTAAACGAAGCATCCAAGGCATACAATCTGCCTTCGCCCGCTTTGAAGTGATCCGATAGCGTTCTCGTCATACTGTCGAAATTGGTGCTCACCTCTGCCCCAGTCGTCTTGGATACTTCCATCACCGACTGAATTCCGGGCGCTAATTGAAACGACAAGGTCTGCGCATTTTTATAGTCCTGATTCACGACCATCACATATTTCCGACCGTCTTCATGGGTGAAATATCCGATTACAGCAGGTTGTTCGCCAACCTGTTGCCAGAAAAAATGAGCAGGCAACGCCGTTGTTCCATCCGGAATCGTGCTGCCGGTATGATAGACTGTATTTGAAGTTAGCTTCGTCAGCGTCGAGCCGAGAAATTGGACTTCGGCATCAATGTCCTTTGCCCAGTAATAGGAATTGTTTTTGGTTCCGTCAGACCGAATAAGAGCATTGTTATGTCCAGGCGGTGTAAAGTAGGTATACCACATGTATCCTTTTGCCCCGTAGGCCAGGTTTGTATAAACCTGATAACGCATTTCGGATTCATTAGGATCGCGCAGCCAGTTATCCCCTACCGATTGCATATAACTCCAGAAATCAATTCCGGCTAATTGCGCTTGCTTGCGGATCGTTTCGAGATTGGTATAGTAACCGGCTCGAAACTCCTCCCATTTGGCGAAAGGGTAAAAGTCAAAGGAGAGAATATCCGGTTTGGTGCTTGCCCAGCGGTATACATAATCCTCATAAGTCCCGCCTTGAATGTTCTGATCGATCGTAAACCATAGATCAGCATCTATTGCCAATCCATCCTTATAAGCCGTTCCGTCGTTGATCCAGTTATCACCATTATTCGAGCGGACGACCCCGTCAATAGAACCCGTCCCCTCCACCGTCAACTCCATATAATACTGCGTGTTTTCCTGGACAGTCGTATTCAGATTAAACTGCGGCCAGTCCGTATTTGAACCGATACGGCTGCCGCTTGCAATCAGGTGCGTTTTTGACGGAGAATCCCATAGTTTAAGGGCCGCTTCCTCGCCTTCATTCCATGTTTGGCGATCGATCCAAATCTGAATGGTAGAGAGATGTGTCTGTCCCGGCAACGTTGTGAAGGTTTGTCCTAATGATTGTCCGTTTGTTAATTGTTCAGTCGTCGTATAATCGGCGAAACCCAATTGTTCGGGGGTTGCATAATTGGGCAACAAATTCACAAACACCATATGATCGGGATCGCTTGCTTTTAAGCGTCTAATGGATTGTTGCAGATAGGGATACAATTTACTGCTTGGTTCGTCAAGCAAATAATAACCTTTGTTCGCTTCGTAATCCTTATAGTCCTCGGCGATGGCGTCCAAGCTGGCATCAGATGGACGCAGTCTGGCGCCATCGGCATAGACGAGCTGAAAGTACGTAATATCAAACTTCAGATCGACATTGTCCGACGTACCGTTCACATACGCCTCTCCATCACTATAAGCATCATTCGTGCTGACCGACAATAATACAGGGGTGGAGCTATTGCTCGTAACTTCCATATAATAAGACTGGTTTAAGCTGATTGGTATATTCCCTATCCCGAATGCGCTATCTCTTGCGTTTATCGTAATGCTGTTTAATAAAGTTTGTTTAGCCGGACTCTCGTAAATTGCAAGCGTCAGTGCCGTACCCGGATCCCAGGCCGAGGCGGGATCGACAAAGAGCTTAACGTTTTCGATGTACCAGCCGGTATCCAAATCCTCTCTCTTTACCGTAAATGTCTGCCCGATCGGCTGAGAATCACTAACTTCAAGAGTTCCCCCTCCTACAACCTGTGTGGAGTTGTAAAAATCTACAGCGAAGCGGCTATCGTTAACAATAATTTTGAAATCGTTGGCTTCCGCCAGCTGTAATGCGGTATCGTTAATTCCCGGAGATACGACATAATTGTTTCCGATGAAAAAATTCGCATTCATCTCTCTCATTTCTTTATATCTTTCATCTGTCGTATCGTCCGGTCCGGGCGGCCAAAAAAGTCCAATCGGGAAAACGTTAGGTACGTCAAGCACGGTATCGGGCACTTCCTCTAACGAGAAATCGTCGCAATAGGCGCTTCCCGTTTCTCCACTCGGTCTATAACAGAATACATGGGCGAACGTGTTGGTTGCACCTGTCGTAAAGATGACTGTCCCTTGCGTGTAACTATTGCCGGCAATCACTTCGAACAGATCGTCGCCGCCGTAACTATTCACGCCAATAAACACGGCGCCACTATCGGTTTTGGCATAACCCGTCATTTTATACTTCGTATTCGGTAATAACCCGATCACGCCCTGATTGACCTGATCGCCTTTTTGCGTGATCTTCGCGGCATAGATGCCCGACCTGACATTGGCGGGCTCATTGGTTACGACCGCTGAAGTCGTACTCCACGAATTCAGCGTTCCGCTTTCAAATCCGGGATCCTGCATTAAATTCACTGCGGGATCCGCTGCAAAGGTCGGTGTGGGATTTATAAGCTGAATCCCCGCTGCCATCAGAACGGCTAAACAAATAAAAACGATTTTTCGTGCGACCTGCGTTACCATCAATCCTACCTCCTCATGAGTTAAAATCCTGTAATTGTTCGTGTTCCCTCATTACTATAATTCTTTTTACGCAAGCGTTTACATAACTGTAATTGACATTTCTTTATCCCAGTTGACGTCCCCATTCGCTTATGCTTTTCGAAATACTGGCGCTACAGCTTTGCCCTCCAGCCTCTCTACTAGATTATTCTGTTTCATTGCCTTTGATAGTTCAGATAGAGCATCGTTCAAAGCATCCAACGTATATTGAATCTGCTCCTCTTTGTGCGAATAGGACACATAATTATAGCTCGTAAACAAGATTCCCCTCCGCATCATCTCTTGTTGCAGAAAGCTTTTGATCAGCAAGGTGTCAGGGGCTTCGCTATATACGAATAACGTTTTGGCATGAGGGCCTTGTATGCTGATCCGTTCCGATAGGCCATACTGCTCGATGATTGTATTCCCTTGTTCCATCAGCCGCTTTCCCATAGCGTTCACATGATCTATCGTATGATGGGCTTTCATTTCCTCGATGGTTGCTTTCGCCGCAGCTAATGACAGCATTTCCCCGCCAAAAGTAAAGGAGAAAAAAACATTCTCCAGCTCAGACATTATTTCCGCCTTACCTGCGAGAACGGATAACGGCATTCCGTTGGCAACCGCCTTCCCGAAGGTGGCTAAATCCGGAGTTACTCCGTAATGCTGTTGCGCGCCGCCAAGCGCAATTCTAAACCCGGTCAGCACTTCGTCGAAGATGAGCAGCGCTCCATTGTCATGCGCAAGTTGTTTCACATCCGCCAGGAAATGAGGCTGCGGATGGATAACCCCCACGGGCTCCATGATGACAGCCGCGACTCTTCCTTTGTATTTGTTCATTAATATTTTCAAGCTATCGATATCGTTATAGGTAAACTTTTTGGTTAGCCCTTCTAATACGGGAGGAATTCCGACACTTCTTTCCGTTGTAATGACATACCAATCATGCCAGCCGTGATACCCTCCACACAAAATGATATCTTTTCGCGTGTAGGCTCTGGCCAGACGCACTGCGGCCGATGTTACATCCGAGCCATTTTTGCCGAATCTGACACTTTCCGCGCACGGGACCACTTCACGAATGAGCTCCGAAACCTCGACCTCAAGCGGATGCATCAGCGTTAGTGTAATCGCCTCGTTCAATTGATTGATAATCGCCGAATTCACGGATGGATATTGATAACCAAGGGACACCGCTCCCAATCCCATCCCATAATCGATTAAGCGATTTCCATCTACATCCGTCACGACACAACCATTGCCGCTGGCTAAATATTTGGGCGCATATCCATCGATAAATTGGGTAGGCCCTTTCGATAGACATTGTGTGCCGCACGGAATCAATGATGACGCTCGCTGCCAATAAAGTTCCGAGTTTTGAATTCCATTCCCCATACCAAGCTTATCCATGTTCATTCCTCCGTTTGTGATTAACCTCATACTGATCCGGTAATTCAGCGGGCAGAAAGTCTGGGTCGACCTTTTCCACCTTACCTGTGATTGCGCTCTTCTCAGCTGCCGCCAAGGCGCCGCATATCACGTTGGATTTGCGAAAGTCATATGGCCACTGAAGGCTCCCCTTAATCGTCTCAACAAAAGCGTCAATCTCTTCTTTATAGACAGACTCCAATAGATGAGACAGTTGTCCATAATTTCGCGTATCCTGTATCCCCAGTAGCGGTAAGCTGCGATGAATATCGCCTGTAAGGAGATCAAACTCGATTGTGCCATTCGTACCTACGGCAATGCCTTTTCGCGCGACCTGAGGACTCGCTCCCAGAACGACAAGCTGTCCAATCCCTCCATTGTTCAAGCGCATTTGCAGGCTCCAGCTGTCTTCATAATTCGGACCCAACTCTCCGCCTGTACGCACTATACCCGTTACATCTTGCGGTTCGGGAAATAGATCTGCCAGTCCGATTAACTCGAAGGCGACCATTTCTCTCGTCCCATTCGTGCTGCGATTGCGTGCGTAATATTCTGTCCCTTCATCCGGGTGCCAGCTGGCTATATCAATGGATAAGCTGAACGTATAAGCATGCAGCGCGCCAAGTTCTTCCCTTACCATTCTCGATAATTCCTTGTACAACGGCACAAATAGAAGCGTACATGAGGGAGCGGCCACCGTTGATTTTGCAGCCGTTGCATTTTCTACTTCCCGGTGGGGATATGGAAACAGTTCGGCCTCGCAAAAAAAATGCAGCCCCCTGTCCAAAGCGATCTCCACAAACTGTGCGTGTGACTGCGGCGGAGTGGAAATACTCATTGCAACCGCTCCCCAGGCTAAAGCCGATTCCATACTATCGAAGCAGGGGATCCCGAATTGGTTGCTTGCCCGATCTCTCCGATCGGCACTCATTTCCAATAAGGCGATTTCCACATCTCCGCGAGCCGTCAAATCCCGAATTCTACGCATCCCCATTGAACCGGCACCAATTTGTAAAACCTTTATCTTCATAGATAGAATTCCTCCTCTGACCTATCCCAGGCGCCTTCCAAGCTTCATTGTAATGCTGCGGTTATCATCGCAACATAACTGCAGTTGACATTGCTTATCTACAATTGACTTCTCTTTCTATTGGCGCGAGGTTCCGGGGTTAGCCGACAAGGCGTCAGCACTGTACAGCTTCCTGTATTCCCGCGGGGTCGTACCGGTCGCATCCTTGAATACACGGATAAAATAGTTCACATTGCTGTAGCCGGATATTTCTCCGATCTCTTTGATTTTCCAATCCGTTTCATGCAGCAGCTTTTTGCTTTTCTCGATGCGGACATAGGTGAGATATTCCAGGAAGTTCATCCCTGTCTTCTCTCTGAAGATTCGGCTCAAATAAGCGGGATTCAGCTGCAAATGGTCAGCCGCATACGACAGGGACAACTCGTTGCCGCTGCACTTATCGATCAATTTCATCACTTCTTGGATATAATTATTTTTCTTTTCCCGGAATGCGCTTTCAATATGAATGGACATAGCTCCGATCATGTCTTCGGACCAGGCGATCATCTCCTCCACATCTTTCATTTGCAGGAGCATGGTGAACAGATTGTTTTTCACGCCCAGCACTTTGGGCAGGTCCAGCCGCATATGGCTTGCCGTTTCCAACAACCGCACCCAGAGCTGAATAAAAGCCTGCAACAGCTGCTGATATTGCACCCGATCCTGCTGTTCCTTCACTTCCTTCACAAACTCGGCGAATACCAGCTTGGCCTGATCTGTCTCCCCGTTCTTGACGAACTGGTTTAATGTCGTTTCTTTTTCCTTGGGATACGCGAATACAGGCAGGCTTTCAAGCCGCACATCCTCAATGTAAATGACTTCACCCATCCTGCCATTACCGCGATGCCCGATTGCCTCTTCTGCTTCGTCGTACGCCTGGTGCAACTGATACACATCCGAACAATGCCGACCTATTCCAATCGTGCAGCTCAGGTCAAGTATTCCTTTCACTTCGGATTTCATATTTTCGGCCAGGTCATAGACGTCCATCATCTCTGACTGCTTGCTATTTAATACTACGGTAAACAAGTCCTCTGACATCTCCACGATAAAACCGGTGTGACTTGTGCAGAGCGCCCGCTCCAGAATGTCCACGATTTGCAGCTTGATCAGATTTCTGCTGGAGAAGTCCAGCTCCTTCTGGCCCCGCACATCGAACCATACATTCAACAGCACCATATCTTCCAGTTCAAATCGAAGTCCCAGCATGGAGATCCGCTCGATCATTTCTTCCCTGCTATACCTGTTATTCTTGATCAGCGTAGTCAGAAACTTCTCCTTGTAAGCCGGCAAGCTTTCCTTCAAGCGATGCTGCAGATTGGCTCTGTCCTCGATTGAGCGAGTAAAGCGGGTCTCAATTGTCTTGAATTCATCGTACGACTGCGTATTCGGTTGTACGGGCAAATGATCGGTATAATCGACACTTTTCATATAAGCCAGCAAACGAAATACGGGTCCGTAGATGCTTTGACTGGCCATGAAGGCCAGAAGCCCTGTCGCCACGATCAGCATAAAGGAGGAGAGGAATATGAGCCCTTTGATATGAAAGATACTGCTGTACAGTCCGTCCAGATCGATCGCCCTGACGAACGTCCAGCCGAGAAGCTGCGACGTCTGGGAAGTGACTAGTATCCGCTTGCCGTTGTACTCCGTGACATCCTGATCCGCAAGATGATCGCCCTGAATACGGCTCTCCAGTTCCGCCCTGATTTCCCCATACATCTCTTCCCGTCCGTCGTGAAGCAGCACTGCATTGCTTTTCGACAAAGCGAAAAAGCTTTCATTCTCCCGCTTCTCGAGATTTTTTACAATTTTGGCATAGATGAGATCCGCATTGAGGTTAACGACCATATAGCTATTCAGGTTAGAAGATTTGTAGATCACAGGCAGGATTTGTTCCGCATCGGCTCCCGGCTTATCGATATATCTCGCTGCCATGAAGTAGGGAAACTCCGTTGCGTCATCCGGAATTTCGATCCATTTCTGAGCGTTCGCTTCATCCTCCGACAACTCGCTGCCGATCGATGTCAATGTAATATCCTTAGCTCTGTCGATGAGAAACACCGAATGAATGAAATCGTTGGAGATTTTCATATTGTCCAGATTCCATCTCACTTTGGCTTTGCTATTGATATAACGTGCCAGATTGGGCAAATCCGTATCGCTGATATCCTTGTTCAGTCCCTCGTAGTAGCTGCCTCTAGGGAATCTCTCCCACTCCCGCATCGTGCTGTCCAGCGCGAATTGTTTGAAATTATTGCCGATTTGATTGATAATAATTTCCAACGCGTTGGCCGTCTGGGATAGATAGTTGGAATTGGCGTTAAGCAGTTCGGTTTTGAGCGACGCTTTGACATTGTGATACAGATATATGCTGATGATAAGAACGGGAAGCAAAGAGAGAAAGAGCGTGTAGCCGATCACTTTCAAGTAAAATTTCCGGGTTCTACGGAATTTAAATATCTTATCGATCATGCTATATCGTTGCCCCCTTTTCCTTTGCCGAGTCGTTGACCTCTCTTTTCGTCAGCATACCCCGCGATATTTCGACTGTCTATATTGCAAGAAAAACAGGAGCCTCACACAACAAGCTCCTGTTGCATTCACGCTTGTCTAAGGTTGCGACAGAATATCCGATATTTTGATTCGGCTTACTCTCAGCCTGCGGAGGCAGCTCCTGTCTTGTCTGTTGCCGGCACAGTAAGCCAGTAAGACGGAATCATCGACAAAGTGAATGGAAACATAACAATAACCGCTACTTTCATCCGTTTCGGCAGAAAAGAAATGTCCCCATGTTTTGCCTTCATCCTTGCTTATCGCTCCGATCAACGGAAATCTCCCTGCCGTATGCCGTTCATAAACGCGTGTCTGATAATCAGGGATCGGATTCCATACAGCAAGCAAATCGTTGGAGCCAGGAATGCGCTTCATCGAGAGTGGAGAGTTGGGTGAAGTAAAGATGGAAGGTACGGGCACGCTCCATGTCTCTCCCCGGTCCATGGAAAAGGTCTCGTATTGATACCCCATATCCGTTCTGCACCATGCCCATAATGTCCCGTCTGCAAGCTCGATGACGCCCGGTTCGTCCAAACCCGAGCCTGATCTGGAGTAAGGCAATGTATAGAACGAACTGGATTCTCTCCAAGTCACCCCGTCGTCATCGGATAAGTAAAAGAACAGCATCGCCCGAGGATCCCATGAACTCAAATCCACCGTGCTTTCCCCGCGCATTCTGAAGTAGCTGGCGGGAATCACCAGTCTTCCTCCCTGCAAACGGATCACTCTGTCGTTATTTACATTGAAATACCCCGGACCCGGCATACAACAGACAGCCTCGCTCCACGACTCGCCTTCATCCGCCGAACGTCTGAGAAAGAAACGCAAATCATGCCAGCCCTGACGAACGCCATAGAACATACCGATATCGCCATTTCCTAACCGCAATAAACTCACGCTCATCAGATTAATCGCGTCATATTCCTCCGGCCTGGCAATCACTTCGTCATCGGTCCAGGTGTTTCCCCGGTCAGCCGAATAACGCTTAGCAATGACCGCATAGGCATAATCCTCTGGGGAATCCCCAAGAAAACGGCTGTACACAAGCAACAGTCTGCCGTCCTTAAGCTCGATAAAAGCTCCCTCGCTATTGCGCGGATTCCCTTCGGATGGCCCAAGCTCTAACACGATATCCCCAAGCTTATTCATGTCGTTCCCTCCATTTTGAAATGTTCCGATCCTATCGTTAGCAATCTAGTGTTAACCCTTTATTGAACCTGTCAGTACACCCTTCACAAAGTACTTTTGTAAAAAAGGATAAACAAACAAAATAGGTACGGTTGTAGCAATGATTGCCGCCGCTTTCAAGCTTTGCGCTGTTGGCCTTTCCATCATCCCTGCTGTCATCGTTGTATTTATTTCTTCCGAGGTCATCGAAAGTACAACCTGCCTCAGAATCAGCTGCAGTGGATGCATTTGGGTATTATTAATGTAGATCGCTGCATCAAACCAAGCATTCCAGTGACCTACTGCATAGAAAAGCCCGATCGTGGCGAACGTGGGCAAGCTTAACGGAAAAACAATCCGCACGAGGACGCCGAGCGGCGAAGCGCCGTCAATGATCGCCGATTCTTCAAGCTCCACGGGAATTTGCATAAAGAAATTCCTCATAATAATTAAATTCCACGAACTGATTAATCCAGGAATGATCATTACCCAGAACGTGTTTAGCAAATGTATGCTTTTCATTAGTAAATAATTGGGGACGAGTCCGCCCCCGATAAGCATTGTGATAAAGACGAGCGTAATCAATCCGTTCCTGCCCGGCAGATCCCTTCGTGCCAGCCCGTAAGCCATCATGGCCGTAAACGCCAGATTGAGCAATGTACCGATCAGTACCCTCAGGAAGGTGATCCCGTAAGCGTTGTAGATCAATGAACCTTTGCTCAATAACAGGTTATAGGCTGTGAAGTCCAGGTCCTTCGGTATGAGAATAAAGTTCCCTCTGGCGATCAGCTCGTTCTCACTGACAAACGAAGTGGCAAGCACAACGAGAAACGGGATGATAAAAGATAATGAAATCAAGGTCAAAAAGCTGTAATTCACGATCTGGAATGTTGTCTCACCCATATTGCGGCGTTGGCGTTGCTGGTTCATCTTACTTCACCTCTACCATATGCCTTCCTGTTTGTATTTCTTGGCCAAGTAGTTTGCGCCGAGCAAGAGGATCACCGCGATTAAGGATTTGAATAGATTAACGGCCGCAGCATAGGAATACTGCAAATCAACGAGTCCCTTACGGTAAACATAAGTATCGATAATATCGGCTACCTTAAACACGGATGGGGAGTACAGCAGAAAAATCTGTTCAAAACCCGCATCCAGCAGCCCACCGATAGAAAGAATAAGAAGCAGCGTAATAATGAATGACATCCCCGGCAGAGTGACATGCCAGATTTGTCTCATCCGCCCTGCGCCATCAAGCTTCGCAGCCTCGTACAAATGAGCGTCGATTCCCGCGATCGCTGCAAGATAGATGATCGTCCCCCAACCGACCTCCTTCCAGATGCCCGAAATCACAAGCACCGAACGGAAATAATTCGCATCGCCCAGGAAAAAAATTTGTTTAAGACCCATCTGCTGCAACAGGGTATTCACAATGCCGCCGTCTGTCGTCAGGAAAGTCGTCAGCAAACCGGCAACAATGACCATAGAAATAAAATGCGGCAAATATGAAACCGTTTGCACAATTCTTTGAAACAAAATGTTCTTTGCCTCATTCAGTAAAATTGCCAACAGAATCGGCGCAGGGAAGCCGAAGATCAGCCGGTATAGACTAATCAACAAGGTGTTCCTCATAATATCCCAGAAGTAATAGGAATTGGTGAAGTTTCGGAAGTGCTTCAACCCCACCCATTCACTTGTTAATATTTCTTTAACCCCGTCGAATGGCGATACATCTTTGAAGGCAATGACAACGCCATACAGCGGGATATAATGAAATATAAGGTAATAGATAATCCCGGGTGCAATCAGAAAATAATACAATTTATATCGATGAATCAGCGACGGGATGGATCTTCTCATTGCATCGCCGCTTTTACTTTGTTATACTGCTCAGTCATGACCTCGATCCATTTGTCCAATCCTGCTGAATACAATTCCTGGACAAATTTGTCGTAGTCACTCATGGGTCTCGCCCCCATAATAAATTTGACCACTTCCTCCTCAATCATGCGATTAATATCTTCGATATGAGGCAGCTTGTCGGATATCTCCTGCTGGTCATACAAATAGTCGACATCCGCCGTTGCCGGATTTTTCACCCTGCTCGTATCGCCGCTGTACTTGCCCAGAAAGTCATATTCCGGTTTGCTCGCAGGATCCGACGGTGCAAATTGTACCGTGTAAGCAAATGTACTGGCCGTCAGGTATTCTCCGGCATAATCCTGATTAAGGCGCTCGAAGACATGATTGGCCTCATCGGTATATTTCCAGTGCTTATCCTTTATTCCGTACATGATCAACAAATAGTTCTCGATGTCGGAATGAATCCAATCGATGAATTTAATCGCCGCTTCCGGGTTTTTCGATTTTTTGTTCAGCATCCAGCCATACGGCGACAAACCGGACATCGTTGTAATATTGCCTTTGGGACCTTTGAGCTCTCCGGCAACTTCATATAAGGCCTCCGGTGTTTTCTGTTGAAGGTCGGATTGGATGTTCGTCACAACCGAATAATGAATAATGGCGGAGCCTACCCTGTTCTGCTTGATTAATTCGCGTGTTCTTTCCGTATTTAAGGTGAAGGTTTCCTTATAGATATATCCCTTTTGGTACCACTCGGCCATTTTGGCAATGAAGTCTTTATATCCCGGATTAACTTCCGGCGGTTTAACTTTTCCGTCCTGATCCATCCAGGGACCGTAGCCTACATCCATGAAACCTGCCGATAAAGCCAAATTCAGGCCTGTCATATTGGTGACAATGGGGATCGTCTGGCCTGCACCCGCCGGGTCCTTTTCTTTTAACGCCTTCAATACCGTCTCATATTCCTCAATCGTCTTGGGCATCGTTAAATTCAGCTTCGCTAACCAATCCGACCTAAGAAATATCGTTTTCTCCGCTAATTGGGGCACCTGCGGAATCGCCCATATTTTTCCTTCCTTATCGGTAACCGCATCCCAAGCACTTGCCCATTCTTTCGGCCATAGCTCTCTGATGTGCGATCCATATTTGTCCAACAAATCATTAAGAGGCTGGATTGCGCCATTGTCTCTGAATGCGCCTATATTTCCGACGAAAATATCAATCGGCTCATTAGAAGCAAGTAATAGGTTTAACTTTTCCGCTTCTTGACCTTTGGGCGGAATATTCGCCTCTACTTCGAATCCGGACCGGTCTAATATTTCCTTATGAACCATCTCCAAATCTTCCTTCTTGCTTAGCGTAGATGCAAGTGCAAGATTTCCCGCATTCGCATAGATGTATACTTGCTCATTCTTTTTGGAATCCGTCGCTGCCGACTCCCCTTGGCCCGTATTCTGGTTTCCCGCGGTGCTAGCGTTGTCTGACTTTTCAGATGTCGAACAGCCTATTATAGCCGCGAACATGATCAGACTGACGATTCCAGCGACAATCCGTTTTCCAGACATCGATTTGCCTCCCTTAGTTTCAATTGATGTTCCGGCCGGAACTGTCAGCTAGCTGATGCTTCTAGCTTACCGTGGACAATCGTATATCAAAAGGATAAAGTTTTGATTTCCGGGATATATCAATTTTTTAATGATGTTGGAGAAAAAGTGCTATAACAGCGACTATGCAATTACCTATATAAGTGGAAATAGACAAAGAAAGGGGTATGACCTCCCGGAGACGCCTCATACGCTCCTGAAATGACTTTGCAATGGTTTTACCCATTCAAATTTCAGGAGCGTATAGCGTCGGAGAGAGGTACATCCCCCTTGAACCTTTATCATCGATTATCTTTCAGAGCAACTTGATTGGCTCATGGGACAGCCTCCATAGGTCATTCGCACATTTGAAATGTGAAATCGGCTATGCTACAATTTTAGTACTTAATCTAGGGAGATGATGGGGACTATGTAATATTTCTTGCTTTTTACGAATGATAAAACAAATCTTGTTTTATTCTTTGTTAAGCAAGAAAGTTACTTATTCTCGTCACTCAAAATAATAATATCCAATCCGTGAATCGGGTTAGATTTTAGTTTGAGCTACAAGAAAGGTAACTTTCTTGTAGCTCTTTATTTTTCCTTATTTTCTATTAGGAGGCTGAAACAGATGTTAGAAATTGTAAATGTTCATGTGAACCGTTCATTATCCGTTGGTGCGGTTCGCGATTCAAATAAACGGATGCCGGAGCATTATCCATCTATCGATAGATGCACGTAGCGACTAAGCAGCAAGCATCGCGGGTTTTCTCCGGCTCAAGAGGAGAAAAAAATGAAATCAACTTCGAGATTCGAAATGATTCAACAAATATTGACTGAATTAAAACAGCCCGCTTATCGGCTCCAACAAATTGCGGATGCAATCTTCAAGCAAAAAATTGGCGAATATGACAGAATGACTATACTCCCCAAAGCTATTAGAAGCGAATTAATTAAGAACCTTGGCGAACGCGTCCTGAGCTTGACTCCTGTGGCGCAGAAAACATCCCGCCAAGTGAATAAAGTGCTTTTTTCCATTGAAGACGGGGAACGCATAGTAGCAGTTCAACTCTGCTATGAGCGGGGTTGGAAATCATATTGCATCTCCAGCCAGTGCGGATGTGGATATGGTTGTCGCTTCTGTGCTACAGGAACAATCGGACTGAAACGAAATCTAACCGCCGATGAAATTACCGATCAATTGTTATACTTCCATTTGAAGGGTCAAGCCTTGGATAGCGTTTCGTTTATGGGTATGGGAGAGGCGCTAGCCAATCCTAATATCTTCAACGCGCTTACGATTCTAACAGATCCACGAACCTTCGGCTTGGGGCATCGGAGAATTACAGTTTCCACCATCGGAATTTTGCCGGGGATCGACCGTCTGACCAAGGAATTTCCGCAGGTTAACCTGACCTTTTCGCTGCACTCTCCATTCGACGAACAGCGGAGCGAGCTAATGCCCATTAACAATCGCTTTCCGCTTCAGGATGTGTTGAACAAGCTGGATCAGCATATTCGCGATACGGGTAGAAAAGTGTATATTGCGTATATATTGCTTCGGGGAGAAAACGATTCAAATGAGCATGCGGAAGCCATTGCCGCTTTGTTGAAGCAGAGAGGTCCTTGGGAGCATTTATATCACGTCAATTTGATCCCGTACAATTCAACCGTCGTGACGCCTGAAAGCTATCATCAATCGGACAGTGATCGGGTTCAAAAGTTTGTCAGTATCTTAAATTCAAAGGGAATCAAAGTCACTGTGCGAACTCAATTCGGAACTGACATTGATGCAGCTTGCGGTCAGCTATATGGAAGTTAGGGTAAAAATAAAAAAACAGGGTCCTATAACGGGATTCCTGTTTTTTCACTTCTAGACAGCAATGAGCAAAAAGAAAATAAAAAAAGCTTCTGCTCTGCAAGAAATAGCAGATCAAAAGCCTGTCATTGATTAGATGGTGCGGTCGAGAGGACTCGAACCTCCACGGGGTATTAGCCCACACGGACCTGAACCGTGCGCGTCTGCCAATTCCGCCACGACCGCATTTGTTGCATGTTGATTGGCGTCAACGTTTAATATAATATCACGGGAAATCCGTCAGGGTCAAGCGCTTTTTTTATTATTTATTCAAAATCACAAAGTGCCGGGAAATCTCTGAGGTTGGATCGCAGTGCCGTCCAGAAAAAGATCGGGTTCGATACGCAGCATGGCGCTGAGCAGCTCCGTCATCCGCGCCGTATCGCACACGCGCGCATCCGCTTGGCCGAAGCGCCCTTTGCGCATCGCTCCCTTGTCCGTCAAAATATCGTCTACCTTCGAATAGTGATCCCATACCGGCGCCGTATGTGCCCGAACCGGAGCGGAAATCCTCGTTCCATCGGGCTTTATCGCATAGAGCTGCGTCGGCTGTTCGGATAGTCTGCCGGGAATGTTCAGCCACTCCTCAATGCCGTGTATGAATGTGTTTTTAGTCAAATCTACGCCGATCAACAAAATCTCCGCCCGGCGATCCAGCAGCTTCCCCCAGGCTGAGCCGCGTGCGCAAGGCGTATCGTACCGTTCGTCGCCGGATACGAATTCAGCCGCATCGCGCCCTAATGCCGCTACGGAATGTGTAGGATGCAAGGATCGCACGACACCCGGCCGCTTACGAAAAAGCTCCGTCAACACACCCACGCATGACGGTGTCTCCGCTACATGAAAGTCGACGTTTTCCTTCATATAAGCCCAGGTATGTGTCGGCAGGACGAGCAAGCCGTCGCGCATGTATTCGGATATGGCATCCAGCACCGCATCCGGCCCGCCCTCCACTTGACCGATGCTTTTCATGGAGGAATGCACCAGAAGCGTTCCGGACGGATCAATATTCAGATTCTTCAGATCTTGAAGCAGACTCGCTTTCGTGATTGCTTCCGATTGGATACGCTTTTCATCCATAGAAATCCACCTCATTCGCCACGGCTTATTTGTCGATCTATATTAGCACGTCCCGCTAGGCCCAGCAAAGTTCAGCCATGACGGAATGCTTGGAAAGAAACCGGTTTGAAATACTCAGTGCATCACCCAACCGCCGTCGATATTCAGCAACTGGCCGGTAATAAAATCGCTGTCGGGCGAAGCGAGAAATACGAACCCTCCGATCATGTCCGCCGGAAGCTGGCGGCGAGAAAAGCATTGCTCCTTCGCTAAATAATCGGCCGATTCCTTCAGATGCTCCTCGGTGTAGGTGAGCAACTCCTGCTCCGTCATTACCGCACCGGGCGATATAGCGTTAACCGTAATACCGTTTTCGCCGACCTCTCTCGCCATCGCACGCGTAAACCCGACGATACCGCCCTTGGAGGCGACATAGTGGACGAACCCCTTCTGCCCTCTCAAGAAAGTTACTGAGCTGACATTGATGATCTTGCCGTACTTCCGTTCCTTCATATGAGGAAAAACCGCCTTCGAAATCAGAAAGCAGGATTTCAGGTTCACGTTCATGACCCGATCCCATTCTTCCTCGGTAATTTCGTACCAGGTTTTGTTGGGATAGATGCCGGCATTGTTAACGACAATATCGACACCGCCCCAGACTTCGCCAATCTCCTGAATCATCCGTTCAACCTCAGCCGCATTAGATACGTCGGCCTGCTGAACGATCGCTTCTCCTCCGGCTGCGACGATGGCTGCCCTGACCTGCTCCGCCTCTTCCGGCGTATTCCAGTAGTTGACGACCACCTTGGCGCCTTCCGCAGCATAGGCCAGACAGACCGCTTTGCCGATACCGGTCGCCCCGCCCGTTACCAAAGCCACTTTGTTCCGCAATTTCATCTCGCTCTCTCCTCCGCTCTGTCCCCTAACACCTTCTGCGCTTGCATTTCTTTCTCCTTTAATGAAACACAATCTCTCCACTTTGTAGAAGACAATTTACAACTTCTCTTGCCTATGATACATTGAATGAAACCATAGTTTCAATAAGTGAAACATAAATATTTTCTACCCGAGAGGCGGCTGTACATGAAACTGTTAACCTTCGAGCAAAACGGCAAATCCAATTTGGGCATAGTGACCCCTCAAGGCGTTCTGCACGTGTCAAAAGCAAACGAAACGGTCTCCCCACAGCTATCCGCCCTTCCAACTACGGTCATGGAGGTGATTGAGGGTGGTGAAAAGGCGGTTGCGCAGTTGAAGGCGCTAGTCGAGCACTCTCTTGCCTACGCGGATCGGGCTGCTTTCCTGCTTCGCGAAGAGGACTTGATTCTCGGACCTTGCGTAACGGCTCCTAATAAAATCATCTGCGTCGGGCTCAATTACAAGCGGCATGCCGAGGAAACGAATATGCCTCTTCCTCAGTACCCCATCCTGTTCAACAAATTCAACAACACGTTGGCCGGCCATCGGGAAGATGTTGCCTTGCCTTCGAAAGTGACCTCTAAAGTCGACTACGAAGCCGAACTCGTCATTGTCGTCGGCAAAGAAGCTAAGTATGTGGACAGAGAGCAGGCTTTGGATTACGTGTTCGGTTATTGCTGCGTCAACGACTTGTCCGCCCGCGATCTGCAAATGCGCACACAGCAGTGGTTGCTGGGCAAATCATGCGACGGCTTTAGCCCTCTCGGGCCCTATCTGGTTACTGCGGATGAAGTTGGCGATCCCAACGATTTGGCTATCCGCTGCTTCGTTAATGGAGAAGTCCGGCAAAATTCCCATACCTCCGATATGATTTTCCGCTGCGACGAGATTGTCAGCTATATTTCCCAGCATATGACCCTTGTTCCAGGCGATATCATCCTTACCGGCACACCGGAAGGCGTCATTCTCGGTTATCCGGAGGACAGACAGGTATGGCTGAAGGAGGGCGATGTCGTCACGATTGAAATTGAAAAATTAGGCGCTTTAACCAATCGGATGGTATCCGAAATCAACTAATCAGGAGGCATTTATCATGACCTTATCCATAGAAAAATCCAAGCAGCTCTTGGCCGACTCCAAACAATATTTAGCGGGTGGAGTGGCCTCATCGCTCCGCGCCGCTATGAAACCGACACCTTTATTCGTAGAGTCGGGCTACGGTCCGCGTATTCGGGATGTTGACGGCAATGAATACATCGATTATTTGCTCGCCTACGGCCCCCTCATCCTCGGTCACGCGCACCCTTCTCTGGCGGAGGGAATGAGCGAAGCGCTGAAGCGCGGCGTTACTTACGGGCTTCAGCATAGCGGCGAGATCGAACTGGCGAAGCTGCTGACCGAAATTCTCCCCTGCGCCGATCGCGTGGCGCTCAGCGGGTCCGGTACGGAAGCGGTCATGCTGGCCCTGCGCTTATCCAGAGCCTATACAGGCAAATCCAAAGTCATCCGCTTCCACGGGCACTTCCATGGCTGGTCCGATGCCATCTTCACGTCGTTCCCAAGCGCGGATATGAAGCAAGCCGCTGTCGGTTCGGCTTCCGACAACATTGCGCCCCCAGGAACGAACGGTCAAAGCGAAAACAGCTTGCAGGATATTATAATGCTCCCTTGGAACGACTTGGAGGCACTGGAAGCGACGCTGCTTCGGGAGAAAGACCAGATCGCGGCCGTCATTACCGAGCCGATCATGTGCAATAACGGCTGTATCTCTCCTAAACCCGGATATCTGGAGCGTATACGAGAGTTGACGGAGCAATATGGCATTGTTATGATCATGGATGAAGTCATCACCGGATTCCGGCTGGGCCTTGGAGGCGCACACGGCAAGATGGGCTTGAAGCCGGATCTTGTCACTGTCGGCAAAGCGATGGGCGGCGGATTTGCGATCAGCGCCGTTGCCGGCAAACGCGAGCTGATGGCTCTCATCGAGAACGGAACCGTCAGCCACCTTGGCACGTTAAACGGCAATTTCGCTGCAACCTCGGCAGCTCTGGCTACGCTTCGCGAGCTGGGCAAGGACAACGGCCGCATCTATAAGCATATGGAGCAAACGGCCGATTTACTTGTACAAGGAATACGCGCTTTGCTGGAGAAGCATCGAATCCCCGGTCTTGTCAATCAGGCGGGACCTGTTTTCCATATGATGTTCACTTCCGAGACAAAGGTCGAAGACTTCGCGACGTTTAACAAGCGCGATGCCGCCAAGTACAGCCGTTTCGCCGAGCTGATGCTGGAAGAAGGCGTTCTCGTCCGCCCGAGCGGTTTATGGTACGTCTCGGCCGTTCACGGAGAAAACGAAGTTACAGCTACTATAGAAGCGATGGATCGGGTTTTGGCAAAATTATAGGATCACCTGTATAGATGGAGGAATCGGTAGTGGGAAATGAACCGGTAGAGAGCAACGCACGATATAAGATCCAATCCATTGACAAGGCGCTTGATTTAATTGAGCTGCTGGCCAAAAACGGATCGCTTAGCTTAATTGAGCTGACCGAGCTGCTCGATCAACCGAAGTCGTCCACCTACCGCATCGTCCTGACATTGGAGAGTCGCGGGTTCATCAGTCGCAGCGACGAGGATGGAAAGTACTGTCTCGGATACAAGCAGTTGATGCTGACTCGCAATTTGCTTGAGCGCAACACGCTGCGGTCGGCAGCATGGCTAGAAATGAAAAAGCTGTCCGAGCGTTACGGCGACACGGTAAATCTAGGCGTTCTGCTCGGAGAAACAGTGCTGTATGTGGAAATTATCGACAGCATACACGCGCTGCGCATGACGGATTCCATCGGTTCCCGCTCCCCCTTTCACGCTACGGCTATGGGCAAAGCCATAACCGCTCATATGCAATGGGAGGAAGTTCGCGGGCTTGCGATGAGCTGCGGCCTCCCCGCTATCACTCCTCGTACGATCAGCACGCCGGAGGCGTTACAGGCAGAGCTGGAACGAATACGCGAACAAGGCTATGCGATTGATGACGAGGAAATCGTAGAAGGCGCTCGCTGCGTAGCTGCGCCGGTCTTTAACCTTTATGGCAAACCGGCCGGCGCGATCAGCTTGTCCGGTGCTATGCATCGATTCAAGGAAGACCAGCTTCCCTCCATCATTGAAGATGTTCGCGAAGCTGCGATGGCCGTATCGGTCAAGCTTGGCTATCCAACCGAAGCATAAAATAACGCCCTTGATCGAATGTCGAGATCAAGGGCGTTATCGTTTATTCTGTTTCAACGTTTCCGCGTGCACGCAATTGATCGATTTTATCCAGAGAGAAGCCGGTTACTCGGGAGATCAAATCGGAATCCAACCGCTCCGCAATCATGCGCCTCGCAACTTGTTCCTT
>PJUD01000311.1_pt1 | contig 31498 bp, 26 predicted proteins | sample 1512341 | NCBI WGS metagenome assembly PJUD01 (sample SAMN08177675, study PRJNA422409) | Feces metagenome, whole genome shotgun sequencing project. | isolation source: Chicken feces (3) enriched on wood chips: beechwood xylan treatment | host: Gallus gallus | place: USA: Madison | collected 2015-01-15 | reverse complement strand
GGGATCATTCTATCTTCCCGACCCAGCCGCTCCTGCGGCTGCAACGCACCGTCTATGTCACCCATGCCAGCTTCTATGCCCCTGCCGACGCTGCCGAACGGGTCATCCGCGCCGTCAACCGCATGCATGACAAGGTCGCGGGGGCCACGCCGGACGGCCAATCCTATCGCGCCAATGATCCCATGCTGCTCGACTGGGTGCAATGCACGGTCGGCTTCGGCTTCATGGAGGCCTATTCGGCCTATTGCCGGCCCTTGAGCATGGAGGAGAAGGACCGCTCCTATCGGGAGGCCGAGCCGGTCGCCACGCTGTTCCAGGCGCATGGCGCACCGCGATCGGTCGCCGACCAGCAGCGTCAGTTCGCCGCCATAGCGCCGCTGCTGGAGCCCCACCCGATCATCGGCAATTTCCTCGACATCATGGCGAAGACGCCGGGGGTTCCTGCGCCATTGCGCCCCTTTCAGGCGATGATGATCCGCGCTGCGGTCGCCCTGCTGCCGGACTGGGCGCGCGCGCAACTGGAGCTGGACGGCCCGCAATGGCGCCTGCGCCGCTGGGACAGCCTGGTCGTCCGCCGCCTGGGCGCGCTATTCGAGCGCTTGGCCATCCCGAAAACCCCGCCGGTAGAGGCCAGCCTGCGCCTCGGCCTGCCCGCCAATTTTCTCTATCGTGGCCGGAAGGGCTGATGGCCGATCTTCCGCTGGAGGCCGACTATGTCATCGTCGGCGCGGGATCGGCTGGCTGCGTTCTCGCCAATCGGCTAAGCGCGGATGGTCGAACGCGGGTCTTGCTGATCGAGGCGGGAGGCGATGATCGCCCGCTGCGCGAACGCGGCCAGTGCCTGTCCAACCTGATGATCCATGTGCCGGTGGGCTATGCCCATACGCTGAAAGATCCCAAGGTGAACTGGCTATACCGCACCGAACCGGACCCCGGCACCCAGGGTCGGCGCCATATCTGGCCACGCGGCAAGGTGCTGGGCGGCTCCTCCTCGATCAACGGGCTGCTCTATGTCCGGGGCCAGCGCGCCGATTATGATGGCTGGCGCCAGATGGGCTGCGAAGGCTGGGGCTGGGACGATATCGCCCCTTATTTCAGGCGATCGGAGGATCAGGAACATGGCGCCTGCGACGTGCATGGCGCGGGTGGGCCGCTGTCCGTCACCGACCCCGCCGGGCACCATCCGGTATCCGACGCCGTGGTTGCCGCCTGCGAGGCGCTCGGCCTTCCCCATCGCGACATCAACGGACCGGATCAGGAGGGCGTCGCCTGGTATCAGCTCACGGTCCGCAACGGGCGCCGCTGTTCCAGCGCTGTCGCCTATCTGCACCCGGCTATGGGGCAGCCCAATCTCACGGTCATCACCCATGCGCAGGCGACCCGCGTCGTGATCGAGGGAGGACGCGCCACCGGCGTCGCCTTCCTGCGCGGCGGGCAGGAGCATGTCGCCCGCGCCAGGCGTGAGGTGCTGCTGGCCGGCGGCGTCATCAACAGCCCGCAACTGCTGCAACTGTCGGGCATCGGCCCGGCCGAACGGTTGCGAGCGCTCGGCATCGACATGCAGCATGATCTGCCCGGCGTCGGCGAAAATCTGCAGGATCATCTGCTGGTATCGTCCAATTTCCGCCTGCGCCCCGGCACCATATCGGTCAATGAACTCAGCCGCGGCCTGCGCCTGATGGGCGAGGTCGCCCGCTATGCGGTGTCGCGCAAGGGGCTGCTGACCCTGTCGGCGGCGCATGTCGCTGCCTTCTGCCGCTCCCGCCCCGATCTCGCCGCGCCCGACATCCAGTTCCATATTCTACCCGCCACGGTCGATGGCGACGCGCTGGTGCGGCTGCAAAAGATGCAGCTGGAAAAGCTTCCCGGCATCAGCATCGCCGCCTGCCAGCTTCGCCCGGAATCGCGTGGCCATGTTCACATCCGCTCGGCCGATCCGCTCGCCCCACCCCGGATCACGCCCAATTATCTCGCCGATCCGCTCGACCGGCATGTCATCGTCGAAGGACTGCGCTGGGCACGGCGGATCGCGGCGGCCCAGCCGTTGGCGGATTTCATCGACCATCAGATCAGCCCGGCCGAGGATATTGTATCGGACGAGGACCTGCTGACCCACGCCCGGCGCGCAGGCACCACCCTCTATCATCCGGTCGGCACCTGCGCGATGGGCCATGGGCCGACGGCCGTGGTCGATCCCCGCCTGCGGGTGCATGGCGTGCGTGACCTGCGTGTCGTGGATGCCAGCATCATGCCGCGGATCATATCGGGCAACACCAATGCCCCGACCATCGCGATCGCCGAGAAAGCCAGCGACATGATCCTGACTGATGCGATCGAGCATGCGGCCTTCGCCTGACAAGCAAGGGCTTGGAATGTCAGCTTGTAATCGCCTCCAGGCCGTCCGAATTTGCCTACGCGGCCCAGTTTCGCGCCCGCTAGATCAGCCCTCGCACGATCCAGCCCGGCAGCGTCGCGATCGCCAGCAAAGTCCCCAATGGCACCCGGCTCTGCCCCTGCACCACCCGGCCCAGCGCCAGCGCGACCAGCGCCCCCGCCAGCCCCAGCGAGGCTGCGATCAGCAGGATGAAGGGCAGCGCCTGCCAGCCCAGCCATGCGCCGATCGCGCCGAGCAGCTTCGCGTCGCCCAGCCCCAGCCCTTCACGACCGCGCAGCGCGCGATAGCCGAGCGCGATCGCCAGCAGCCCCAGATACCCCGTCGCCGCGCCGATCACCCGGTCGACCAGCGCGAGGTCGGTGGTCCACAGCCCCAGGGTGAAGCCGAAGAAGGCCAGCGGCAGGGTCAGCGCATCGGGCAGCCAGAAATGGCGCCAGTCCAGTAGCGCCAGGGTCAGCAGCAGCCAGCCGAGCAGCGCCCAACCGATGCCGCCCAGATCCGGCACGAAGCCCAGCGCCAGCGCGCCGATGATCGCGCAGCCCGCTTCCACCCGGCCATGGAGCGGATCGATCGCCGCGCCGCAGGTCCGGCATCGGCCACGCTGCACCAGCGCGCTCAGCATCGGCACCAGGTCGATCGGCCGCAGCACCCGGCCACAGCCGTCGCAGGCCGACCGGCCGCGCATCACGCCCCGCCCCTGCGGCCAGCGCAGGATCAGGGTGGCAAGGAAGCTGCCCGCGATCGCACCCGCGACCGCGCCGACCAGGGCCGCCCAGGGATCGATCACAACGTCCCTTCGACCTTCAGCACATAGGCTTTGCCGACCGTGGCGAAGCCCGCTTGGCCCAGTGTCCCGGCCAGCGCCGGGTCGGCGGTTTCCACCCGCATTTCCGCAGTATAGCGGCCCGACCGCCAGATGCGCAGATTGATCTTCTCCATCCCCGACTGGCTGACCAGCGGCAGCAGCAGCGCATCACCATCGCAGGCAACCGTGCCCGACAGCCCCTGCGACAGGTTCAGCCCGGCAATCTGCGTCGCCATCCGCGCCCGCACCCGGCCTTCGGCATGGCCGCAGACATCGCCGCGATAATAGCCGCTGACATCCTCCATCATCAGCCCGCTGACCGGCAGCGGCGCGAAGGTGCGGCCCAGCGGCACCGAACCGGTCACGTCATCGATGCCGATCCGGTCTAGCCCGACGGTCAGCGCCCCTTGGATATCATCGGGCTGGCCGCGATGCCGGGCAATGTCGAACCGCGCCCGCCCGACCAGCAGCGAGATCGGCGACAGGCCGGCGCGCACCGACCCCATCGGCATTTCGCCGAGCATCAGCTGGTCGATCCGCCCGCTCCACACGCTGCCGCGTATCTCGCGCGCGGCCAGGCCCAGCCGGTCGAGCTGCGCCAGCCCCAGCGCCACCCGCATCGGAATGAAGAGGATCAGGCCAAACACGAACAGCGCGATCAGGATGATGCGCATCCGGCGCGACGGGATCAGCCCCTTCACTGGCCGCCTCCCCGCACCAGCACCGCCTGCACCGACACGCTGCCCGCCGTCGGCGAAGGCCGCGCGCTCATCGTCTCGATGCGAAGCCCCTGCGCCTCCAGCCCTGCGATCCAGCTCATCATCGCCACCGGACGGACCGAGGCGATGGCGATCTCCATCCGGTCATTGCCCTGCGGCTGCGCCCGTTCCAGCGTCAGCCCGGCCTCGCCCGCGCTCTGGCCGACAAATTGTTCGATCGGGATGGACGGACCGGTCGGTGTAGGCCTGCGCGGCAGATGCTTGAGCAACTTCACCTTGGCGCGGATCGCCGCGTTGCGATCGGTCGCCTCGCGCAGGGCATCGCGGGCGGAACGCTGCGCATGGGTCAGCGGCCGGGCCACGCCCAGCCACAATATCACCACCGCCAGCAGCGCGAACATCACGCCCAGCATCCATTGCTCGCGCGGCGACCGCTCGATCCAATAGGCTTTCATCCTGTCCATCATGACCGCACCGTAATATCTGCCAGCGTGCGCCCGCCCGGATCCTGGGACGGGGTCGCGGTGATCGTGTAACCGGCCGCCTGCAACGCCAGCAGCACGATGTTGATGTCATCCGCCTTGGCGGCGGCCAGCGTCGCCCGCACCATGCCGTCGGGATCGCGCGACAGCGCCGTCAGCGACACGCCCGGTGCATCCTGCATCGCGCTCATCAGGCCGGCGACCGGCACGGTGAAGGCATAGGCGCCGGCTCCGCGCGCGGCGAGTTGCCGGTCCATCTCCGCCTCGACCTGCATCACGTCGTTCGCCTCGGGCAACACTTGTCGCGCCAGCGCCAAGCTCTCGCCATCGACCTGGCTGGCGGCGACATTCTGCCGCACCAGGGTTACCAGGCTGATGAGCAGGCTGGCCAGCAGGATCAGGCCGCACCAGATCGCAATCCGGCCCAGCGCCCGCGTATCGATCTGCCGCCGCACCCGCTTGGCGAAATCGCTCTGGCGCAGGTCGATCGGCGGCGCGTCGAGTGCGGCAACCAGCCGCGCTTCGATCTCGTCCGCCGCAACGTCCCGCACCGGCGCATCGCCGATCAGTTCGGGCAGCGCGATGTCAGCGGTCAGCGCCATGTCCGCGCCGCGCAACACTAGCGCCCCGCCAATCATTCCGGATACGAAACCAACTTCATTTTCCGGCAGCAGCAGCGCCGCCGGCACGATGATGTCCGGGTCCAGCCCATGATGCTGCGCCCAGAGCAGCCAATGCTGCATGTCACTGCGCGCCGCGACCGCCACGATATGCGGGCGGGCGGGATCGTCATTCTCGTCGGCAGCGGCAAACAATTGGTCGGACGGCAGGATGGCGCCGGCCAGCGCGCCCAGCCGCGCCGCCGCCCGCCCCTGCCGCGCCGGCAAGTCGGGATGCGGCACCCAGTGCAGCGCCACCAGCGCGGCCGGCGGCACCAGCATCACCCGCGCCTTGTCGGACAGCGCGGCAAGGCCACAGGCGGCCAGCCAGTTGGCCCCGGCGCCGGTCTGGACGATCGCGCCATCCACCACCCGCATCCATGTCGGCGCGTCCTCCGCCCCTTCGGGCAGGGCAATGATCAGGGCATCGGCCGAACTCATGCGCCCGCCCCCCAATCGCGCCGCACCAGCCGGATCGGCGGTTGCCGGGCATCAATCAGCCCGCGCTCCACCACTTGCGTTCCCCCTACATTCACCGACACGTCCACTCTGAAAAATCCCGTCGTCAACTTGACCTGCTCGGCCACCTCGGTGAGCGGGCTGAGCCCGACCAGAGAGGGTGCCTGCCAGAATTGCGGTATGCTGCCGTAGCCTTCCGCCGGCCGTTGCGCCAGCAATTGCCGTGCCTGCGCGACGCTCAGCTGCCCCGGCAGCAGCATCGCGAACAGCGGCGCCTGATCGGGCAGCAAGGTATTGATATTGATCGGCGACATGTCCGACACCGGCAGCGCGCAGACCCAGGGCCGGACCAGATCATAGACCGCCGGCGTGATGCCGTTCACCGCCCGCAGCTCGCTGGCGTCGACCATGAAGCGGTTGGCGGTGCGATAGGGCCGCGCCGCGCGGGCATAGGTCTCGTCCTCCGCGCCAGCCGGTTGGGGCACGCTGTCGGTATCGATCCAGTCGGCAAGCGAGGCAGCGGCGACCTGCGCCTGGCGCACATCGACGCCCAGCGCCTGCAACAGCGCCTGAAACTGCGAAACCGCCACCGGGCGCACCTTCAGGCTGTTCTCATTATCGCCAGCGACCACGCTGTTGAGATTGAAGCAGTTGCTGCCGTCGGTCACCCGCGCCGTCGCCATGCCGCCCGGCACCGGGATCGCCTGTGGCGTCCCCATCCAGTTGCCCGCCAGGGTCGTCTTGCCGGGGCTGGCCGCGACCAGATCGCCGATCTTGAGGCGCGCGATCACCATGCCCGCATCGGCAAAGGCCCGCCCCTGATCGACCGCGCCGCCATTGCCGGTCATCCGCGTCGCCAGCGCCACTCGCTCCAGCGCCGTGGCCGCCACCACCGCCATCACCGCCACCAGCAGCAACACGGTCAGCAGCGCGGCGCCGCGCTCCTCGGGACGGTTGGGATCAGGCCGCCGCATTGGCCGCCTCCTGATCGTCAAGCGGGGCTTCCTTGGGACCGGGCGCCACCAGGAAGCGCAGCGTGACCGGCGGCTCGCCGGTGCGCTTGACCACCATCTCCACCGCGCGCGGCATCAGGTCGGGCTGGCCCGGCGTCCAGTCCTCGCGCCACTTGCCCTCTACGTCGCGGAAGCGCAGCGTCACCTCCTCGACATGGTCGAGCAGCGCCGCCGGCTCGTCGCCCGCTGCCCCGTCGATCTGGGCATAGCCGCGCCGTTCCAGCCGGCCCTGCCGCACCCAATATTCCACCTTCTGCAGCGATGGTCGCGGCAGGTCGCCCAGGTTATCCCATCCGCCGCGCACGAACTGCATCACTGGCTGTTCCTCGCCATCGCGATGCGCCCAGAAAGCCGGCGCCAGCGTCCCCGCCTCGGTGCGGCTGATGCGCGGCACCGCCTGACCAAGATCGGCCGACAGCGCGCCCGCCGCCCGCTGGATCGCCGCCATGTCGTCCAGCCGCGCCTTGACCTGGGCCTGCGCCGACACGCTGTTGCCCAGCAACAGCACGCCCGCCGCCGCCAGCATCGCAAAGATCATCAGCGCGACGAGCAGCTCAATAAGGGTAAAACCTTGTTCCCCCCGTCCGCCTTGTGGCTTCTCCGGCCTCATCACTCCACCTCCCGCAGGAAGCTGAGCACCACCGGCGATGCGCCCGGCTGGCCATCGACCACCAGATCGACCTGCAACAGGCGCTTGTCCTCGCTAGCCTTGACGGTGCGGGTCCAGTGCCAGCGGCGGCCGCCATTCTCGACCTCGCCATCCTCCTCGCCGACCGAGGGCGGGGCGACATCGCTCTGCACCTCGACCATCAGGTTGCGGGCAACGATCTGGCCCAGCGCCTTGCTGTCGAGATCGGCGGCGGTGCGCAGCGTCACCCCCTGCAACCGCACCAGCGCCAAAGCCGCCAGGCTGAACACCGCCAGCGCGACCAGCATTTCGAGCAGCGTGAAGCCCTGTTGGGCGTAACGGGACGAAGACGTGAAGCCGATTTCGGCGGAACGCGACAAAGGCGCGACGCCCTTTTCATTGCGCCGATCAGCCACCGACCGCGACCTTTCCGGCCATGTCGACGCTGACCTGCACCCGCTCCGCCTCGCGCGCCAGGGTGATGGTCAGCGGATCGGTGGGCAGGCCGGTGCCGTCGAAGGCGATCTGCTGGCGGCCATCCTGGCCCACCAGCGCCCGCGTGCCGGTCTTCCAGTTGGCGCTGACGAAGGGCTTTTCCTCCATCGGCACCCATTGGCCGCCCTCGCGACGCTGGAACCCATAGCCCGAGGCGGAGACCCACACGCCCATCGGGCGCGCGGTGACGACCGCTTCGTCGCGCGCGGCGGCAACGCGCGCGGCAAAGCGATCGGCATCGTCGACGATCCGGCCGCGCGGATCGGGAATGGCGATCACCACCGCAGCCGAAATGAAGCCAATGATCGTCAGCACGACCATCAACTCTATGAGGGTAAAGCCGTGTTCGGCGGAACGCGACAAAGGCGTGAAGTCCTGTTGGGCGGAACGTTTCAAAGGCGTAAAGCCCTGTTGAGCGGAACGGCCGCTCCGCTCACCGCCGTCATCCCGGACTTGATCCGGGATCCATTCAGCGCTCCGCTCGCGACGCAGCGCCGAATGGATCCTGACTTTCGTCAGAATGACGGCAGGAGAAATCCACCGGTCAGCCACCGCCATCCACCGCCCGGCCCTCAAGGCGAGCGGAAGGCGCGCGGCATCACATTTCGCTGGAATAGATGTCCGCATTCTCATTCTCGCCGCCCGGCTGGCCATCGGCGCCCAGCGAGCTGATGTCGAACGCGCCCTTCCTGCCCGGCACGGTGTAGATATAGGCGCGGCCCCACGGGTCCTGCGGCAGCTTCTTGATATAGCCGCCACGGCGGTAGCGCTGCGGCTGCGCCAGCGAGGCGGGCGGGTTGAGCAGCGCCTGCAGCCCGTCTGACGCGGCGGGATAGGTCAGGTTGTCGAGGCGATATTGCTCCAGCGCCTGCTCGATGGTCGAAATGTCGGCCTTGGCCTTTTCGACGCGCGCGGTGTCGGTCGCGGGAATGACGTTGATCGCCACGATCGTCGCCAGCAGGCCGATGATGACGATCACGACCATCAGCTCGACCAGCGTGAAGCCGTGTTCGGCGGAACGGCGCGCGGCAAGCTGCGCCTCCCGTTCGATCAGCGCGGCCCGGATCTTGTTCAACTTCAGCATATTCTACTCCTTCAAGCCCCGGTCAGGCTTTGCAGCTGCAGGATCGGCAGCAGGATGGACAGGATGATGACGGCGACGATGCCGCCCATCAATATGATGATGATCGGCTCCAGCATGGCGAGCGCGGCCGAGGTGAAGGCGTCGAACTCGCGCTCCAGATAATCGGCCGCGCGTTCCAGCATCGTGTCGAGCCGCCCGGCACTCTCGCCGCTCGCCGCCAGATAGACCAGCAGCGGGGGAAACACCCCTGCCCGCTTCAACGCCGCCGACAGGCTGCCACCGCCCCGGATCGCCTCGACAATCTCGTCCGACGCCTTGCGCAGCACCCGGTTATGCACCGTGTTGGCGGTCAGCGACAGCCCCTCCATCAGCGGCAGCCGGCTCGCCACCATGGTCGAGAGCGTCCGCGCCATCCGCGCGGCGTGCAGGTCGCGGATCAGCCGGCCCAGCACCGGCAGCCCCAGCAGCATCGCGTCGAAGCGATAGCGGAAGCTGTCGATCTTGAGCGCGCGCCAGAAGCCGAAGGCGCCAAGCCCGATCAGGATCAGCAACAACCACCAATAGCCCGCGAGGAAGGCGGAAATGCCCATCACCATACGTGTGAGCAGCGGCAATTGCTGGCCCACCGTGTCGAACTGTTCGACCACCTTGGGCACGACAAAGATCATCAGCGCCGCGACCACGAACACGGCGAAGGTCGCCAGCACCGAAGGATAGGCGATCGCTGTGAGCACCTTGGACCGCATCACCGCCTGCCGCTCCATCAGTTCGGACAGACGCTCCATGATGGTGGGCAGGCTGCCCGAGCTTTCGCCGGCCGAGATCATCGCGCGATAGAGGGCGGGAAAGCTTTTCGGTTCCGCGCCCAGCGCATCGGCCAGCCGCCGTCCCTCCAGCACGCCGGAATGGACCTTGCCGACGATCGCCCGGACATGATCCTGCTCGCTCTGCCGGCTGATCGTGCGCAGCGATTCCTCCAGCGGGCTCACCTGGATCAGGGTGGAAAGCTGCCGGGTGAACAGCGTCAGTTCCTTGGCCGACAGCTTGGGCGCGCGCAGCGACAGGCCGGCCCGCTTGCGCGCGACCGACACGGCGCCCGGCTCCAGCCGCACGACGAACAGCTTGCGCGCATCCAGCTTTACCCGCGCCTCGTCCAGGCTGTCCGCCTTGACGCTGCCCTTGCGTTCCTTGCCCGCCGGGTCGATCGCGACATAGTCGAAATCAGCCATCGGCAATGGTTTCCACCTCGGTCGCGTCGCGGCGCGACACGCGGATCGCTTCCTCGGCCGTGGTCTGGCCGTCGCGCACCAGCGCGCGCGCGGCCGATCCCAGGTTCGGCGCATTGAGGAAGGCATGGCGGGCGATCAGCGATTCGTCGCCGCCATCGTTGATCAGGCGGCGGATCGTGTCGTCGACGCGGATCGCCTCGAACACGCCGATCCGGCCCTTATAGCCGGTGCCGTTGCATTCATCGCAGCCACGCGCCCGGTAGATGATCGTGCCGGGGTCAAAGCCCAGAAGGGCGCTCGCCGACTTGTCGGCCTGCACCGGCTCGCGGCAATGCTGGCACAGCCGTCGCACCAGCCGCTGGGCGACAACGGCACGCAGCGTGGAGGCAAGCAGGAAGGGTTCGACCCGCATGTCGCGCATACGGGTGATCGCGCCGACCGCGTCATTGGTATGGACGGTCGACAGCACGAGATGGCCGGTCAGCGACGCCTGCACCGCAATCTCGGCGGTCTCGCGGTCGCGGATTTCGCCGACCATGACGACATCGGGATCCTGGCGCAGGATCGCGCGCAGCCCGGCGGCAAAGGTCAGGCCGACCTTGGCATTGACCTGGGTCTGGCCGACGCCCTCCATCGCATATTCGACCGGGTCTTCGACGGTCAGGATATTGCGGCTACCGTCATTCAGGTTGCGCAGGCCGGCATAGAGCGTCGTGGTCTTGCCCGAACCGGTCGGCCCGGTGACCAGGATGATGCCGTTGGGCTCGCTCAGCCCCTCGCGGAAGATGCGGTCGGGCGCGCCGGTCATGCCCAGCAGGTCGAGCGTGATGCCGGCATTTTCCTTGTCCAGGATACGCAGCACCACCCGTTCGCCCGCCCGGCTTGGCAGGGTCGATACGCGTACGTCGAGCAGCTTACCGCCCAGGGTCAGGCCGATACGGCCATCCTGCGGCACGCGCCGTTCGGCGATGTCGAGCCGCGCCATCACCTTGATGCGGCTGACCACCACGGGCGCGACATGCGGCGGCATGCGCAGCGTCTCGCGCAGCACGCCGTCGACCCGCATCCGCACGATCAGGCCCGTCTCATAGGGTTCGATATGAATGTCCGACACGCCCTGGCGCGCGGCCTCGGCAATGATGCCGTTGATCAGGCGGATCGCCGGCGCGTCGTCCGCGCTGTCAAGCAGATCGTCGGCGGTCGGAATATCGGCGGCCAATATGTCCAGTTCATCCGCGCCGACGTCGATCGACCCGGCCATGGCGGCGGCGCTGCCCTCCATCGCATAATGATCGGACAGATGCCGGTCGAACTGCGGCGCCTCGACGAAGCGCACATCGAAGCTGCGGGCGAGATGCCGGCGCACCTCCAGCAGCACGCGCGGATCGCTGCCCTCGCGCACCGCGATCGACAGTCGCTCGCCATCCTGCGGCAGCATCACCACGCCATGCTTGCGGGCAAAGCCATAGGGGATATCGACGGGTCGTGGCGGAAGAACCGACGGCATTACCGTCACATGCTCCTGTTCGCTCACTTCTGCTCTCCGCTTGGCGGCAGGTCGACCGGGCGGACGACGCCGCTCGACTGCCGCACCGTGGGTTCGATGACCTGGACCTGTCCCGGCGCGGGCGATGTTGCCGGTGGCACGGCCGGCGCACCGGCCTGCGGCTCGACCAGCATGTCGCCGGGCTGCGGCGCGATCGGCGGCTGCGCGCCCATATAGTCGCGCACCAGCTCGTCGATGGTCGGCTCGCTGTCGGGGCTGCGCTGCAACTGCATGCCGCGCACATAGCCATAGCGCTGCTGGGTCAGACGCTGCGCATCTTCCTTGGTGCGCAGGATGGTCGGGCGGATGAAGACCATGAGGTTGGTCTTGGTCCGGCTCTTGCTGCGCGACTTGAACAGCTCGCCAATGCCCGGAATGTCGGACAGCAGCGGGATACGCTCGATCGTCTTGCGCTCATTATCGTCCAGCAGGCCGCCCAGCGCCAGGATTTCGCCGTCATCGACCGTGACCGTGGTCTCGATCTCGCGCTTGTTGATGATCAGGTCGCTGCTCGAATTGCTGACTGGCCCCGCCACGCTCGACACTTCCTGCTTCAGGAACAGCTTGATCGCGCCGCCGGTGTTGATCTGCGGCTTCACCTCCAGCTTGATGCCGACATCCTGGCGCTGGACGGTGCGGAACTGGTTGTCGAAATTCTGGCTCAGCGCCTCGCCGGTGGTCACCGGCACCTGCTGGCCGACCAGGATCGACGCCTTCTGATTGTCCAGCGTCATCACCGACGGCGTCGACAGCAGGTTGCTCTCGGTATCCGACTTCACCGCATTGATGATCGCGCCGAAAATGCCATTCTTGCCGATCTGGGTGCCAAGCCCCCCGACGATGCCGGTCGCGCTGGCCAGGCTGTCGACCGCCGCCTGGGTCAGGCTGCTGGCCAGGTCGCTGTTGGTCTGCGTCTCGGTCGTCGTGGTCGTGCCGTCGGCCGCCACCACCGTCGTCTTGGTGGTGCCCAGCTTGGTCGCGCCATAGGCACCGGCGATGGTGATCAGGCTGGGCGACGCATTGCTGTAATTGGTCGCGGCAAAGCCGGTCGATGTGCTGCCAAGCAGGAACTGCACGCCCAGCTTCTTGGCCGCCGCATCGCTGATCTCGACGATGATCGCCTCCACCAGCACCTGCTCGCGGCGGGTATCGATCTGCCGGATGGTCTCGCCCAGCATGCGCTGCACGTCGCTGTTGGCCGCGACGATGATCGCATTGGCGCCTTCATATCGGGTGACGATCGCCGGGCCGCGGGTCGAAATGCCGCTGCCGCTCGATCCGCTGGAGGCCGCTGCGACCGGCGCTGCCGCCGCGCTGGCCGGGGCTGCACCGCCGCCAGCGCCGCCGCTCGCACCGGCCGCCGGCACCGACGAGGTGACGGGGGTGCTGCTCGACTGGCCGATCAACTGCTGCAACACCGGCAACAGCTTCTCCGCATCGGCATGTTCCAGCCAATAGACGCGGATTTCCGTGCCGCTCGCCGCCTGCCGGTCCAGCTCGCGCGCCATATTGGCCAGGCGCGTGACGGTATTGGCATCGCCGCGAATGGCGATCGCATTGCTGCTGTCGATCGGCACCACGCTGGCGGCCGCCGCCGCGCCATTCTCGCCGCCGCCGCCACTCTGCACCAGCGCCTGCAGCGATGTCGCGATCTCGCGCGCACCGGCATTTTTCAGCATCACCATCTGGGTCGAGCTGGTGTCGCGATCGACCCGCGCGATCACCTGGCGGATGCGCGCGACATTGTCGGCATAGTCGGCGACGACGATGCTGTTGCCGGCGCGATTGGCGGTGACCGTGCCTTCCTTGCTGATCAGCGGGCGCAGCGTTTCCAGCACGCTTGCCGCGTCGACCGAGCGCAGGCGGAAGACTTCGGTGACGAAGCTGTTGCGGGTCGCCGCCCGGCCCACCGCGCTCGGCTGGCCGGCCGCGCCGTCCGCCGGCTGGATGCGATAGGCGCCACCGGGCGCCGGCACCGCGACTAGGCCATTGGCGCGCAGCGTCGACAGCACGATCTCGAAATATTCCGACTTGGACAGCGGCCGGTCGGTCACCACCGACACCTTGCCCTGCACCCGGTTGTCGATGATGAAGGTGCGGCCGGTGACGCGCGCGGCATCCTGGATGAAGGCGCGGATATCGGCATCACGCACATTCAACGTCTGCTGCGCATGGCCGGGGACCGGGGCAGCCAGGACCAGCGCGAGGGCGGCGGAATATTTGAGGATATGTCTGGTCATTGGCCTTGCAATATCAGGTTGATCGGCACGGTGACGGCGCCGCGCTCCACGGTCAGGGACAGGCGTGCGCCGGGCACGATCTGGTTCTGCAATGATGCCAGGTCACCGGCCGATCCGATCGGCTGGCCGTTGATCTGGGTCACGATGTCACCGGCTTGGAAACCGGCATTCTGAAAGCCCGGCCCCTTGGGGCTCAGCACCAGCCCGGTCACCCGGCCATTCTGGGTGCGCGGGGAAAAGCCGATGTCGCGCTTCACTGCATCGGCGCTCGGCGCATCGCGGCCCGGCACCGGCGAGGGCGCGCCCTCGCCCGGCGCCATATCCCCTTCGGGCGCGCCGCCCGGCCCACCAGCCGGTCCACCGGCTGCCGACGCAGGCTGCGACTGGTCGAGGAACACCTGCTCCTCCGCCCCGCCGCGATCGATGGTCACATGGTCGAAGAACACAGCCTTCAGCACCACGCCGGGCATGATCTCGTCGCCCACGGCATAGCTGTTCTGGATGCCGTCGGGCGTCGCCAGGATCGCCGATCCCTGCCCCGTCCCCTCGTTCAGCCGCACGCCATAGAGCGTCAGCGCCAGCGAGGTGACGACGCCGTTGCCCGCCTGCGGCGCGCCGGTGCGGAAAAAGGGATCGAAACTGGCGAACAGCGCCTGCCGCGCACTGGCCGAAAGCACCTGCGCCTGCCGTCCTTCCCAGGGGCCGAAGGCGCCGACCGGCGTCAGCAATACCCACACCAGCCGGGCGAGCTGCAATGCCAGCACGGCCAGCAACAGCTTCTCGACCAGCCCTAGCCAATCGACCGGCCGCGCATAGCGCCGCCACCCTTGCAACTTGTCGCCGAACGGCACACGCATGAGCCGAAATGTCCCCCTTGGTTCACCCGCCTGCTAGGCAACTCTTCTTACTGCCAGATGACGTTTATGTTACCATAATATGACAGGTAGCAATGGGGCCGCGACGATGCTTGCATTTCGCAGGGTCAACGATAGCTAGGGCCACGGAAACCGGCCTGTAGCGCCGTCATTCGCGGAAATGCCCATGACCTTGTCCGACCCGATGCTGTCACCGCCCGCCGCCCCTGACGCCGACCCGGCCTGGATCGCCAGCCATCCGCGCGTCCAGGGGGTCCCCAGCAAGGATCTCACCCTCTTCATCCAGCGTGATTTCCTGAGTCTTGACGAATGCGCGCAGGTGATCGCGCGGATCGATGCGGACCGTCGCCCCTCGACCATCGCCGACGCCAATGGCGACGGCTATTTCCGCACCAGCGAAACCTGCGACCTCGACCATGGCGACCCGTTCGTCGCCGCCATCAACGCCCGGCTCGACAGCTTTGCCGGCATCGCCACCCAATATGGCGAACCCATCCAGGGCCAGCGCTATAGTGTCGGCCAGGAATTCAAGGCGCATACCGATTATTTCGAGCCCAAGGGTGCGGACTATGACAAATTCTGCGCGGTCGCGGGCAACCGCACCTGGACGCTGATGGTCTATCTCAACGAGCCTGCCGCCGGCGGCGCCACCCGCTTCACGAAGATCGGCAAGACGGTGCAACCCGAAACCGGCAAGCTGCTCGCCTGGAACAACCGCATCACCCCGGATCGCTTCAACCCCGCCAGCATCCACCACGGCATGAAGGTCCGCAGCGGCGTCAAGCATGTCATCACCAAATGGTATCGCGAACGCCCTTGGGGATAAGGTAGCGCGCGAATGGCTGGGATGGGTGGAAGGCAGACTGATCAAAGGTTAACCTCCGATCATGCGTAATGCGAAGCGAACACAAGCGGGAACCGTATCGATCGCAGGATCGAATTTTGCTTGGCGACTGCATAGAGAGCCGCAATGGTGTACTGCTGATGGTTGGCGAGGATTGGTAATTGCCCTCCGTCATGTCGATGGTCAACGTGAGGCACTGGTAGAATGGCCAATGCCGAAAAGTGCGAGCCACAGCGTGCCGTATAGGCAGCGTCCGAAGATCGATAATCCATTGCTGAACGAAGCGGTAATCGCAGCGATTGAGGCAGGGTGGGAGCCGTTGTCTAGGGGGAAGCCAGTTAGCATCCTTATCCAATAAAGGGTGGATTGCGGACTGGCGGGTTAGCAGCGCAGCCGCCGGTAATCACGCCTGACTGGTGTAGTGATCGAACTGGCGCATTTTGCCCCAGCGGCCCAAATCATGTTTTTCAATGGATACCATCAACGCGTCCTGAAGAGATAAAGAATGCTTGAAAACATATGCTCTATCCAAAGCCGCGGTAGATAAAGCCTGCTGAATGTCCGTTATGAACTGCTTTTTTGTGTCGCGTAGCAATTGAGCAAGGGCTTCGACCATTGCGATAGCTTCTTCAGCATTTTCGAAGTGCAGATTTACCTCAATGGGGTGAGTTTCGACGGGTGAGCAATCATCGATATATCCGATGATCTGTTCGTTGGTCGCATCAATGATACCACGATCCATAGTCAACTCCATCGACTACCGTTCATTACCCCTCATTTCCCATAGCTTGGTGAATGTCAGGTTTCGAGAAGATATCGGCAGCGCAGAACCGGCATAAAATGGTCGCTTGCCGCCATAAGCTGTGGGCTTTCCTACTCCGCCTATTCTGATCTACCCTTGGCGATGAAGCAATCGCCACCCAATCTCCTGCGCCCCGCGACCATCAAATGGCGCGTCGCTGTCGCCTCACTGTCGCCCTCCTCTCGCGTCGAAGGCGCGCTACCGTGACCCGATTGTCGCCGCACTGTCGCTTTCCTGTAGCTTGACGGGCGCGTGCCCAACGCATTTCGCCGGAATCGGCCCGACGACACTGTGAACTTCGAGTGTCGCGTCCACCGCCCCCCAACACATACCTAGCCGCCGTCGCCCAGTTCGTCCCGGATGGCCGCCCCATCCTGGTCGATGCCAGGAGGGGGCGGCCCTTTCGGCACCCCCCGTGCCGAAAAGCGGATGGGTAGCGGCGTTTCGACATAGCGGCCCTCCTGCGGATGCGCGCGCGGACGGAAAAAGCCGGTCGCACGCAGATGCGGATCGTCCCGGATCGCATCGAGATCTCGCACCGGCATGCAGGGAACGCCGCCCGCGTTCAGCAGCGCCACCCATTGCGCGCTCGTGCGGGTCGGGGTGATGCGCGCAATCTCCGCGTAGAGCGCGCTGATGTTGCGCAACCGGTCCATCGGTGCGGCAAAGCGCGGATCGGCCAGTATATGGGGGGCGTCCATCAGCGCGAACAACCGCTCGATCGTCGCCGGCGTATAGGGGACGATGCTGACATAGCCATCCATGGTCGGGAAAGGCTGACGATTGGGATCGATCTGGCGGGGATAGCCGGCCGGTTCCAGCGGCGGGTCGAAGGCCGCGCCGAACAGATGTTCCTGCAGCATGAAATGGGTGAAGCTCTCGAACAGCGGCACTTCGACATATTGGCCCTCGCCGCTGCGCAGGCGATGGACGATCGCGCCCAATATCGCTTGCGCGCCATAGAGGCCCGCCACCTTGTCGGCGATCAGCGAGGGCAGATAGCGCGGCCGAGGATCGCCATCGGCGCGGGGCAGCAGGGTCGTGGTGCCGCTCGCCGCCTGGATGACATCGTCATAGGCCTGCAGCCCTTCATAGGGGCCGCCCGATCCGAAGCCCTGGCAATGGACATACAGGATGTCGGGGCGCAGCGCCCGCGCGGCGTCATAGCCGAAGCCCAGCCGCTCCATCGCCTCGCCCCGGACATTATGGACGAAGACATCGGCGCTGGCGATCAGCCGCGCCATCGTCGCGCGATCCTGTTCCTGCTTGAGGTCGAGCGCGATCGCGCGCTTGCCCCGATTGAGCGTGCAATGGACCGGCCCCATCTGGCGCTGGGCCACGCGCGATCGGCCGAACTGGCGCAACTGGTCGCCGCCAGGCGCCTCCACCTTGATGACCTCCGCCCCCATATCGGCCAGCATCTGCGTCGCATAGGGGCCGAAAATGATCGTCGTCATGTCGACGATCCGGATGCCCTCCAGCATCGCGCTCACGCGCCATTCTCCACCTGCTGCGCGGCCTTGGCGCGGAGAAAGGCGGGGCGTGCGCGCAGCCGGCCCCAATAGGCCGATATCCGATCCGATCCGGGATCGAGCCGCAGCATGTCCGCCAGCATCAGCGCATAGCCGACCGAGATATCGGCCGCGCTGAACGCCGCGCCCGCGACATGCCCCCCGCCCCGTTCGAGCAGGCTTTCAAGGCCCGTCAGCCGGCCCAGATACCAGCGGCGATAATCCTCCGCGACCTGGGGCTGGCGCCGCGCTTCCGGCTCGAACAGGGCATAGCGCAGCACCAAGGTCTGCGGGAATGTCAGCGTCGCCTCCCCGAAGAAGAGCGCATCGAGATAGGCCGGATAGCCGGCATCGCCCGGCCCGCGCGCCAATTGCCCGTCGCCATATGTGGTCGCGAGATAATGGCAGATCGCAGCGGACTCGGTCATGCGGACGGCGCCATCCACCAGCAGCGGCACCGTGCCCAGAGGATTGTCTGCCAGAAAGGCCGGCGCCTTGTCGCGCGGCGGGAAAGGCAGGTTTTCCAGCCGATAGGCGATGCCCAGTTCCTCCAGCATCCAGAGCACCCGGAAGGAGCGCGCATCGCGGCAATGATAGAGTGTCGGCATGGTCATGTCAGAGCCCCTCTGCCCGCCAGATCATCCGGTCGCCATCGGCGGCGATCCGTCCGGCCAGCCCGACCGGAAAGCGGCTGTCATCGGTTATGCGCGCCAGCGTCGCCTGATCCTCTTCCGACACGCTGGCCAGTGTCCGCGCACCACCGGCAGTGCGAAGGACGACCACGCCCTGATCGACTGCGCCATCGCGCCGATAGAGGATCGTCGCGGTCTCCACCTGCGCCGGACCCGGCGCAGGTTCGACCAGCGGCGGCACGGCACCCCGGCGCCGATCGGCATCGGCCTGGACCGAATGGTCCTGCGCCAGCGTCTGTGGCGCCGCATCGGCCGACAACAGCAGCGCATGATGTTTGGTGACGAATTCACCCTGCCCATAGAGCAGGCCCATGCCGCCGCCGCGCAGGCGCCGCACCATCGCGCAGGCAGCATGCAGCATATAGTTGCTGAGCGGCCCACCGAAGAAGGACAGGCCACCGGTCACGCTTGGCTCGATATCGGCACCGCGGCCCAGACTGCGCCGCGCCATTTTCGGCACGCAAGGAAAGCAGCTATAGAGTTCCAGCGCGTCAAAGCCGCCCGGCACCCTGTCAGCCATGGCGGTCAGCACCGCGTCCTGCGCCGGGCTGGCGGCGAAGCCATCACGCGCCAGGAAATCACGCGGTTCATCGGCAACGGCACCACCATGGATATGGATCAGGCGGTCGGCGGCTATTCCGGCCTCCAGCGCCACATCCAGCCGTGTCATCAGGATCGCAGCGCCCAAATTCACCTGCGGATTGGCGACCATGCGCTTGGTATAGGGCCAGGCAATCAGGCGATTGTCATCGGCAGGCGCAACAATCTGCTCCGCCGTCCAGTCATCATGGCGCCACGCCATCGGATTGCCCGCCGCAACCGCGGCATAGCGCGCCCAGAGCGCGCCCGATTCCGCCCGCGCCTGTGCTGGCGTCTGGCCCCAGGCCGCCGCACTGGCCATCTCGAACAGCGGATAGACATGGGTCGGGCTCGTCAGGCCATATCGGCGCGCCAGCGGATGCACGATGTCCGCGCCACGCAAAAGCGAAGGCGCGTCCGGGCCGAACGGCGTCCAGTCCGGCATGACGCCCTCCCGCCGGGCACGCATGACGCTGTGCTGTGCTTCCGCCCCGCAGATCAGCGCCACCCGGCTCTCACCGCGCGCAATCCGCAGCGCCGCCTCATGCAGCAACCGCACCGGGCTTTCGCCACCGACCGGATGATAAGCACGAAGCGCAGGATCGATCCCCAGATCCCGGCACAGCAGCGCAGCGATGTCATCGTGGCGCCAACTCGCAATATTGACGATGTCGAGGGCATCGACAGCCGCAAGCAGGCCGCCGCCCGCGTCCGCGCCGGCGCGTCGAGCAGCCTCCGCCGCCAGCGTCCGGGGTTCCAGCGCGGTGGCGATCGCCGCCGGGCGATCGATCGCCTCCCCCATTCCCACGATCACCGGCGTATCGGCCCGCACCCACCTGCCTCCTCTTCTCGATATGCCTGTTGCTATCGCCAGAGGTGGGGGCCGCGTAACTATCACATGCGACAAGGCGCTGATCCGCCTACTACTTGTCATAGTTGCCGGACGGCCAAGCGGCTCGCACAATCCGGCAGGGACCAGCGAGGGACGGCCGTGAATTTCGATCTGTCAGACGAACAGACCATGCTGCGCGACATGCTGAACCGCTATCTGCGCGAGCGGCATGATTTCGAGAGCCGGCAGCAGCATGCGCATGACGATGCAGAGCTGTGGACCGCGCTCGCTGATCTCGGGATATTGGGCGCGGCGCTGCCGGAACAGGCAGGCGGTCTTGGCGGCGGCGCGGTCGAGACGATGCTCATCATGGAAGCGCTAGGCGAAGCGCTGGTGACGGCGCCCTATCTGGAAAGCGTGGTGATCGGCGGGGGGCTGCTCGCCCGCTTTCCGACCGATGCCACGACAGCATTGCTCGCCCGGATCGGAACGGGCAAGGCCCGGCTGGCCGCAGCGCTGGACGGCGACGGGATGCGCGCCGACCGCCGGGACGGAGGCTATCAACTGCACGGCACAGCCCGCATGGTCATTCATGCCACCGGCGCCAGTCATATGTTGATCGCTGCGCGTGACAGCGAAGGCGACAGGCTGATCTTCCTGATCGAGGCCACAACGCCGGGCATGGTCCAGCATCCCTATCGCCTGATCGACGATCGGCCTGCGGCTGACCTGACGATCGACTGCCAGCTTCCTGCCGCTGCCCTGCTGGCGTCGGGCGAGGCGGCCTGCACGGCTATCGCGGCGACGGAAGATGCTGCCCGTGCGGCGCTGTGCGCCGAGGCCGTCGGCGTCCTGCGCCACATGTTCAACGACACCCTCGCCTATACCAGGCAGCGCCAGCAATTCGGCCAGCCGCTAGCCCGGTTCCAGGTGCTGCAGCATCGCATGGTCGACATGTATATCGCCTTGGAGCAGGCGATTTCGGCCACCTATCTGGCGACGCTAAACCTGCATGCCGAGCCCGCCGATCGCGCCCGAGCGGTCGCCGCGGCCAAGGCGATGATCGGCATGTCCGCCCGCTTCATCGGCGAGCAGTCGGTGCAACTGCACGGGGCGATGGGCATGACCGAGGAACTGGCGGTCGGCCATTATTTCAAGCGGGCGACGGCGATCGCGCACCAGATGGGCAGTCGCGACCAGCATGTTCGCCGCTATACCGCGATGCCCCGCATGCCGGCCTGATCCCGCCCGGCGGGTGCCGGGTCACAGACCCAGCACCGCCTTCGCCAGGATATTGCGCTGGATCTCGTTCGACCCGGCATAGATGGACCCCGCCCGTTCGTTGAAATAGCGCAGCGGCGCCAGCGCCCGCCAGGCGTCCCCCGAAACATAACCGTCCTGCGGTGCGACATGCCCCGGCACCGGACCGCCCGGCGCGACTGCATGGGGCTGATAGGCAAGGCCCGCGGTCCCGGCCGCCTCCATATGCAAGGCGGCGACATCCTGCGCCAGTTCGGTGCCCAATATCTTGAGCATGGAGGCCAGCGCGCCAACGCTAGATCCGGCGCTGGCCGACAGCAAACGCCATTCCATCATTTCCAGCACATCGACGCGGATGCGCAATTCCGCCAGCCGCGCCCCGAACAGCGGATCGTCGACGCGATCCATCGCTGCCGCCGCGATCTCGTCGAGCCGGACCCGCAGCGCCGGCGCGTAGGAACCGCCCCGTTCAAATTCGAGCAGATATTTGGCGACGCTCCAGCCCTGGTCGATCTCGCCCAATATATTGGCGCGCGGCACCCGTACGCCGTCGAAAAATATCTGGTTCTGGACATGCTCGCCCGATGTCATGAGGATCGGCCGCACGTCGATGCCCGGACTATCCATCTCCGCCAGCAGGAATGTGATGCCCTGTTGCGGCTTGCCGGCATTGTTCGTGCGCACCAGGCAGAAAATCCAGTTGGCTTCGGTGGCGTGGGTCGTCCAGATCTTCGATCCGTCGAGGATCAGGTCGTCCCCATCCGCCACTGCCGCCATCTGCAGCGAGGCGAGGTCCGATCCCGCCCCCGGCTCCGAATAACCCTGGCAGAAGAATATCTCGCCAGTCAGGATGCGGGGCAGAAAATAAGCCTTTTGCGCGGCCGTGCCGAACCGGATGATGACATGGGCGACCATGTGGATACCCATGGGCGACAAAGATGGCGCGCCCGCCGCGATCCGTTCCCGATTGAAGATATAATGCTGGCCCATGGTCCAGTCGCAACCGCCATGTTCGACCGGCCAGTGCGGCGCCGCCCAGCCGCGTTCATTCAGGATGCGCTGCCAGGCCATGCTGGCCTCATGATCGGGATAGACGCTGGTGGCGAGTTGGCCTGCCCGCCGGATTTGCGGGGTCAGCTTTTCCGCCAGGAAGGCGCGCACTTCATCGCGAAAGGCCAGTTCTTCAGGAGACCATTGAATGTCCATGCCCATCCTCACGCCGCAAACATGTTATCAGAGACCAGTCCAGCCAGTCGGCGGGCGATGATCGCCTCCGCCTCACCGATGATGCGGTCCACCAGATCGCGCACGCTGGGTATATCGTGGATCAGCCCCTGCACCATGCCGGCGGTCCAGATGCCATGATCGACATCGCCATTCTCCAGCCCCTCGCGGCCGCGCGCGCCACGGACGAGTGCCGCCACATCCTCGAACGGCCGCCCCTCCCCCTCGATCCCGACCACCTGACGCGCGATGGCGTTGCGCGCGACCCGTGCGGTGTTGCGATAGCTGCGAAAGATCAGTTCGGTCGCGCGCTCATCATTGGCGACCAGCGCCGCCTTGAAATTCTCATGGATCGGCGCTTCGCGGGTCGCGCAGAAACGGGTGCCCATGTTGATCCCGTCAGCCCCCAACGCCAGCGCAGCGACCAGACCCCGGCCATCGCCGAAACCGCCGCTGGCCAGGATCGGCACGCTGATCCGGTCGGCGGCCGCCGGGATCAGGATCAGGCCGGGAATATCATCCTCTCCGGGATGGCCGGCGCATTCGAACCCGTCGATCGAGATCGCGTCGACGCCCATCCGCTGCGCTGACAGGGCGTGACGCACCGCAGTGCATTTGTGGATGACCCGCACACCATGCGCCTTGAAATCGTCGACATGCTCCTGCGGCCTGTGGCCGGCCGTCTCGACGATGGTGATGCCGCTTTCGATGATCGCCTGCCTATATTCGGCATAGGGCGGCGGATTGAGCGAGGGCAGGATGGTGAGGTTGACGCCAAAGGGACGATCAGTCCGCTCGCGGGTGCGGGCGATTTCGCGCATCAGCGCATCGGGCGTCGGTTGCGTCAGGGCGGTGAGGAACCCCAGCGCCCCAGCCTGCGCCACCGGGGCCACCAGATCCGCGGTGCCGACCCACATCATGCCCCCCTGCACGATCGGATGATCGATGCCGAACATTTCGGTAAAGCGCGTCCGGATCATGCCCCTCTCCCCTGCCCTTACTAGAGTGTTTGGCCGTCATCGACGGTGAAGACCGATCCGGTTACGAAGCGGCTGGCGTCGCTGCACAGATAGGCGAGCATGGCGTCGAGCGCGTCCGCATCCATCAGCCGCCGGCGCGGCCACCCGGCAACCTGCCGCCCGCCGCCAGCGCCATGGAACCAGTCCGCATTGAGATCGGTCTCGATATAGCCGGGGCACAGGATATTGAGATTGATCCCCTTGTTCGCCCAGTCGCGCGCCAGCACCCGCCCGAGTTGCAGCACCGCCGCCTTTGACGCACTGTAGACGGCGAGGCCCGGCGACACCGACTGCGCCGTAATGGAGGAAATGATGACGATCCGTCCATCGCGTCGCTGCTGCGGATCGATCGCCATCAACCGCCTCGCCCCTTCGCGCACGGTCAGGAATAGGCCCCGGACATTGACCGCCATCACCTGATCGAAATCCGCAATGTCGAGATCGATTGCCGGCCCTTCGACATTGGTGCCGGCATTGGCAATGACCGTATCGACTGGCCCATAGGCTTGTTCGGCCACATCATAGGCGGCCGCGACGGCGGCCGGGTCGGTGACATCGAGCGCGACACTGATCGCCTGTCCGCCCGCCGCGACGATCGCCGCCTCGACATCGGCCAGCAACGGTCGGCGGCGCGCGCCCAGCACCAGTCGGGCGCCGCGCGTCGCCAGCATGACCGCAAAATGCGCGCCGAGGCCGGAGGATGCCCCGGTGACCAGTATCACGCGTCCTGCCAGACCATCCCCGCCACTTGGCACCCTATCGACTCCGCTACTTGTCATTTTGTTATTTGTTCAGATAAATGATGTCGAGAGAATAGGCGAGAGGATTTTAATCATGCAGATAAATTCCCCGGTTCAGATCAGGATTGCGGACGAGATCGCCATCATCACGATCGATTCCCCGCCAGTGAACGCCCTGTCCGCCGCCGTGCGCGATGGACTGGACCAGTCCATGCGCAGCGCGCTGGACGACCCGATGGCACGCGGCATCCTGCTGACCTGCGCCGGACGCACCTTCATCGCCGGAGCCGACATCAGTGAATTCGGCAAGCCGCTGACGGGCGTACCGCTGCATGATGTGCTCGACCGGATCGAAGGATCGCCAAAGCCGGTCCTCGCTGCGATCCATGGCACCGCGCTGGGTGGCGGACTGGAGACGGCACTGGTCTGCGATTATCGCGTCGCCACGCCATCGGCGCGGCTGGGCCTGCCCGAAGTGGCGCTTGGCCTGCTGCCCGGCGCTGGCGGGACACAGCGTCTGCCCCGCCTGATCGGGGTCGAGGCCGCGCTCGACATGATGGTGTTCGGCAAGCCGGTGTCGACATCGCACGCGCAGGCCATGGGGCTGATCGACGCGATCATGCCGGAGGTTGGACTGATCGACGGCGCGATCGCCTATCTGCGCGAACGGCTTGACGCGCCGGTGATCAAGATTCGCGACCGCACGGTTGCTGCGCCACCCGCCCTGTTCGACGGGTTTCGCCAGCAGCATCGGCGCAGCTTCAAGGGGTTCCGGGCGCCGGAGAATATCGTCAAGGCCGTGGAAGCCGCCGTCACCCTGCCCTTTGACGACGGTATGAAGCGGGAGTCCGATCTGTTCTGGGAATTGATGCACAGCCGGGAATCGGCCGCCCAGCGCTATTTCTTCTTCGCCGAACGGCTGACGGCGAAAGTGCCAGACCTGCCCGACGACAGGCCGCCCCTCCCTATCAGTCACGTCGGCGTGATCGGCGCCGGGACGATGGGAGGCGGCATCGCGATGAACTTTCTCAACGCCGGCATCCCGGTGACGATCGTCGAACAGGAGGCCGCCGCCCTGAGCCGCGGCGTCGACACCATCCGCCGCAACTATCAGACCACGGTCGACAAGGGGCGGTTGAGCGCGGACCAGTCGAACGCGCGCATGGCGCTGCTGACGCCGACGCTTGATCTTGCAGACCTGGGCGACGCCGATCTGGTCATCGAGGCCGTGTTCGAGAAAATGACGCTGAAGCAGGAGATATTCGCGCGGCTCGACCAGGTCGCGCGACCGGACGCGATCCTCGCCACCAATACGTCCTTTCTAGACATCGACGCCATTGCCGGCGTCACCAGCCGACCCGAGCAGGTTGTCGGCCTGCACTTCTTCTCGCCAGCCAATGTCATGAAATTGCTGGAAGTGGTGCGGGGCGCCCGGACGGCGCCCGATGTGGTGGCGCGCGCAATGGCGATCGGCCGCAAGATCGGCAAGGTCGCGGTCTTGAGCCGCGTCTGCGACGGCTTCATCGCCAACCGCATGATGACGCCGCGCATGACCGCTGCGCAGGCATTGCTGCTGGAAGGGCCGATGCCGTGGGACATCGACCGGGTAATGATGGACTATAGTTTTGCCATGGGGCCGTTCGCCATGCTCGACCTGGTCGGACTGGACGTGATCGGCTGGGACGCGGCGACCAGCCGTGCCAGCAGCATCGTGGAGATCCTGTGCGAAGAAGGGCGCTGGGGCCAGAAGAAGGGTGCGGGCTATTATGAATATGACGAGCGCCGTCGGCCCACGCCCTCCCCCCATGTCGAACAGGTCATTCGCAAATTCGCCGCGCGAGCGGGCCATGCCCAACGCAGTTTCACCGACGCGGAGATCATCGCCCGGCTGCTCTATCCAGTGGTGAATGAAGGCGCCAAGCTGCTGGAGGAAGGCATTGCGATCCGCGCGTCCGATGTCGATGTCGCGCTGATCCATGGCTATGGCTGGCCGCTCTTTACCGGCGGACCGCTCTTCTGGGCGGATGGCGTGGGCCTTGACCGGATCGCAGACGGACTGGAGGCCATGGGCATAGCACCGGCGCCACTGCTGCGGTCGCTCGCCGCAGCCGGGCGGTCGCTGCACGATCATGTCCCGGCCGCCACGCCCGTGCCAGCTCTGGCCTGAAAGGAGCGGCAATGATGCTCAACATGGCCGGCCGCGCCGCCTATGACGCCGATCATGACCTGTTCCGCGACCAGGTCCGCAAATTCTTCAGCGTCGCGCTGACGCCTCATCTCGATCGCTGGGAGGCGGACGGCATCGTCGATCGCGCCTTCTGGCAGGCCTGCGGCGATGCCGGGCTGCTCTGCCCGACAATTCCGCCGGACTATGGCGGGTTGGGCCTCGACTTCTGCTATAATGCGGTCGTCGGGGAAGAACTGGCCTATGCGGGGTCGGCCGCCGGCATCACGCTCCAGTCCGACATCGCAGCCGACTATATCCTGCATTATGGATCGGAGGCGCAGAAGCGCCGCTGGTTGCCGGCGATGGTGAGCGGCACCGCGATCGCGGCGATCGCCATGACCGAACCGGGCGTGGGATCGGACCTCAAAGCGATTGCGACAAGCGCCCGGCGCGCCGGCGACCATTATGTCATCAACGGCGCCAAGACCTATATCACCAACGGCCAGAATGCCGACCTCGTCATCCTGGTCGCCCGCACCGATCCGGCGGCAGGGGCCAAGGGCATCTCGTTGCTGCTGGTGGAAGCGAACCGCCCCGGCTTCCAGCGCGGCCGCAACCTCGACAAGATCGGCCAGCATAGCGCGGACACGTCAGAGCTTTTCTTCGACGACGCCCATGTCCCGCTGGCCAATTGTCTGGGCGTCGAGGGTCAGGGCTTTACCTATCTGATGAACCAGTTGCCGCAGGAAAGGCTGTCGATCGCGATCGGCGCACAGGCCGCCGCCCAGCGTGCCTTCGACGAGGGACTGGCCTTCGTTCGCGAGCGCAAGGCCTTTGGCCAGCGCATCCTCGATTTCCAGAACACACGTTTCGTGTTGGCCGATCTCGCCGCCAAGTTGCAGGTGGGATGGGCGCATCTCGACTGGGCGATCCGCCGCCATGTTGCGGGCGCACTGACCCCGTCGGAAGCCTCCGCCGCCAAGCTGTGGCACAGCGAATTGCAGGGCGAGATATGCGACGCGGCGCTGCAACTCCATGGCGGTGCGGGCTATATGAACGAATATCCGATCGCCCGCCTGTGGCGCAACGCCCGCGTGAGCCGCATCTATGGCGGCACCAGCGAGATCATGAAGGAAGTGATCGGCCGCACCCTGTCATGAGCGGCAACTCCATCTTCCAAACGCAATGCTTCTATTTTACCACCGGATAGCATTCCCGCTCACCAAGACGCCCCTCACGCCGTGAATTGGGAAAGTCCACATCATACTCGCCGCTTTACCCCGGCCTGCGGATCGGTCAGCCTTGGTTCGTCATGCGCGGCGAAGGGGACAGCGGATGCGAGTGGGCGGAGCGGCGATCATCGGGGCGGCCTTGCTGGCGACGGGACTGGGGGCTGCGCGCCCTATCTGGCGCTGGCCTGCCCTGCCCGCTGGCGTTGCAGCGCCCACCATCCCGTCCGACAACGGCATGACCGCTGCCAAGGTCGCGCTTGGCCGCCGGCTCTTTTATGATCGCGCCCTGTCGGCTGATGGCAGCATGGCCTGCGCCGATTGCCACCAGCAGGAGAAGGGCTTTGCCGATGGCCTGGCCACCCATCAGGGCGTGATGGGCGAGATGGGCGTGCGCAATGTGCCCGGCCTTGCCAATGTCGCCTGGCGCAGCGGCCTGACCTGGACCGAGGCCGGCCTTTCGACGCTGGAGCAGCAGGCGATGGTGCCGATGACCGGGACCAAGCCGGTCGAGATGGGGCTGGCGCAGGACGATGTCGGGCTGGCCCGACGGATCGGCGCCGACCCCTGCTATCGCCGGATGTTTGCGGCCGCCTTCCCCGGCGCACCCAATGACCTGGGCTTCGCAAGGGTGACTGCGGCTCTAGCGGCGTTCCAGCGGACGATGATCTCCTTCGGCAGCGCCCATGATCGCGGCAGATTGTCGCCACTGGCGCAGCGTGGGGCCAGGCAATTTGCCGCAGCGGGCTGCGGGAGCTGCCATTCAGGGCCGGACTTCACCGACAGCAAGACCCATTATGTCGGCACCGCTGCGCCGCAGGAGGTCGATGCGGCCGCCTATGGCGGCAAGCCCCTGCCGCCGGGCTTCGAGCCGCCGCCCGAGCAGTTCCGCACGCCGTCGTTGCGCAATGTCGCCGTCACTGGCCCCTGGCTGCACGATGGTCAGTCACCGACGATCGAATCGGCGATCCGCCGCCATGCCGCGCCGATGCTGGTCGATGTCGACATGCCTGCCCTGCTCGCCTTTCTCGACGCACTGACCGACCATGATTTCCTGAACAATGCGGCGCTGGCGCGGCCGGCCGCGACCTGCCCGATTCCCGCGTGAGTTGGCCCGCCTGAGCGCCGTTCGACGGGCAAAAAAAGGGCCAGCCCCGAAAGGCCGGCCTTGATAAGTTTTAGGAGAGGATGCCTGAAAGGCCCGTCCTATGTGCAGCGCAGCGCGTTCTTTCGCAATTGCGAACGGCGGAACCGGCGTTGCAGATATTGCAACTTCATTACCGCCAGGGCGATGGAACGACAAAACGCCCGGCATCCCTGGGGACGCCGGGCGTTTCAAGCCATTGTTCTGACGCCATTTAGCGAGAGGCCGTTTCCAGCCTCCCGATCAGATCAGCGCGTCAGCTTCTTATAGGCAAGGCGCGTCGGACGATCGGCGGCATCGCCCAGGCGACGGCGCTTGTCTTCCTCATAGGCCTCGAAATTGCCTTCGAACCATTCGACATGGCTGTCGCCTTCGAAGGCGAGGATGTGGGTGGCCAGACGGTCGAGGAAGAAGCGGTCGTGGCTGATGACCACGGCGCAACCGGCGAAATTCTCGATCGCCTCTTCCAGTGCGGCCAGCGTTTCGACGTCAAGGTCGTTGGTCGGTTCGTCGAGCAGCAGCACGTTGCCGCCACGCTTCAGCATCTTGGCGATGTGGACGCGGTTGCGTTCACCACCCGACAGCTTGCCGACATTCTTCTGCTGGTCCTGGCCCTTGAAGTTGAAGGCGCCGACATAGGCACGGGTCGACATGTCATGGCCGTTGACCTTGACGTAATCGAGGCCGTCCGAGACCTCTTCCCAGACATTCTTCGACGCGTCGAGATGGTCGCGGCTCTGGTCGACATAGCCCAGACGCACGGTCGAACCGATGTCGATCTCGCCCGAATCGGGGGTTTCCTGGCCGGTGATGATACGGAACAGGGTCGACTTGCCCGCGCCGTTCGGGCCGATGACGCCGACGATGCCGCCGGGCGGCAGCATGAAGGACAGATCCTCGAACAGCAGCTTGTCGCCATAGGCCTTGGAAATGCCCTTGGCCTCGATCACCTTGCCGCCCAGACGCTCTGGCACCTGGATGACGATCTGCGCCTTGCCGGGCGCGCGATTTTCCTGGGATGCAACCAACTGCTCGAACTTGGCGATACGCGCCTTCGACTTGGTCTGACGGCCCTTGGGCCCCTGACGGATCCACTCCAGCTCGTCATTGATCGCCTTCTGGCGGCCGGTCGCCTCCCGGTCTTCCTGCTCCAGGCGCTTGGCCTTCTTCTCCAGATAGGTGGAGTAGTTGCCTTCATAGGGGAAATATTTCCCGCGATCGAGCTCTAGGATCCAGCCGACGACATTGTCGAGGAAGTAGCGGTCGTGGGTGATCATCAGCACCGACCCGGCATATTCCTTGAGGTGATTTTCCAGCCAGGTGACACTTTCGGCGTCAAGATGGTTGGTCGGTTCGTCGAGCAGCAGGATGTCCGGCTTCTGGATCAGCAGGCGGGTGAGCGCGATGCGGCGCTTTTCACCGCCCGACAGGCTTTCCACCGACCAGTCCGACGGCGGGCAGCGCAGCGCTTCCATCGCGATTTCGAGCTGATTGTCGAGCGTCCAGCCATCGGCGGCGTCGATCTGCTCCTGCAGCGTGCCCATTTCCTCCATCAGCGCGTCGAAATCGACGTCTTCCGGCGGATCGGCCATGATCATGCTGATCTCGTTGAAGCGGTCCAGCTTGTCCGCCATCTCGCGGGCGCCGTCCTTGACGTTTTCCAGCACATTCTTGGTCGGATCGAGCTGCGGCTCCTGCGGCAGATAGCCGACGGTGACATTCTCACCCGGCCAGGCTTCGCCGCTGATGTCGGTGTCGATCCCGGCCATGATCTTGATCAGGGTCGACTTGCCCGCGCCGTTCGGGCCGACGATGCCGATCTTGGACCCGCGATAGAATTGCAGATTGATGTTGTTCAACACCGGCTTGGGCGCGCCGGGGAAGGTCTTTGTCATGTTCTTCATGACATAGGCATATTGCGATGAGGCGGACATGGGTTCGCGCAGCTCCAAAGGGTATGGACAGGAAAATTTGCGCCGAATTAGCGAAGGCGGAAGCCATTGGCAAATGGGGTATGTCTGAGTAAGCCTTCAGCCATGCAGAAAATCCGATCGGGCCCGCTCGCCGCCCTGCTCCTTGGCAGCATCTTCACCCCCGCTCTGGTCCAGGCCGCCCCGGCCAGCGACGCGGCGATTCGCGAAGCCGCCCTGAAGGATGATGTCGCCTGGGACATTACCGAAGGGCTGACGACCGAAGTCGGTCCGCGCCCGGCCGCCACGCCGCTCGAAGCACGCGGGCGCGAATGGGCTGCCGCCAAGCTCAAGGCATTGGGCTTCGCCAACGTCCGCATCGAACCTTATAAGATGCCGCTGTGGGAACGCGTCCATGACGAAGCAGCGATCATCGCCCCCTTCCCGCAGAAGCTGGTCGTTGCGGCACTGGGCAACAGCGGATCGACCCCGACCCAGGGGATCGAGGGCGAAATCGCCTATTTCCCGACCATCGCCGACCTGCAGGCTGCGCCGGACAGCGCGGTGAAGGGCAAGATCGTGTTCGTCAGCCATGACATGGTCGCCGCCCAGGACGGGTCGGGCTATGGCTATTATGGTGCCGCCCGCCGCCAGGGGCCCAGCATCGCCGCCAAGAAGGGCGCGATCGCGATCCTGGTGAAGTCGATCGGCACCGATCATCACCGCATCGCCCATACCGGCGTGCAGATGTGGGCCGATAGCGTGACGCCGATCCCGGCCGTGGCCGTCAGCGTACCCGATGCCGAGCAGATGGCCCGCGTCGTGTCGCGCGGCCAGCCGGTCCGCGTCCACCTGACCGCCGTGTCGAAGACCGCCAAGGACCAGCCGTCGGGCAATGTCATCGCCGAAATCCCCG
>PJUD01000310.1_pt1 | contig 31816 bp, 15 predicted proteins | sample 1512341 | NCBI WGS metagenome assembly PJUD01 (sample SAMN08177675, study PRJNA422409) | Feces metagenome, whole genome shotgun sequencing project. | isolation source: Chicken feces (3) enriched on wood chips: beechwood xylan treatment | host: Gallus gallus | place: USA: Madison | collected 2015-01-15 | reverse complement strand
CGTCTGCGCGGCACGTTCACTTGCGTTGGCGTTAAAGCTCCAGGCTTCGGCGATCGCCGCAAAGCGATGCTGCAAGACATCGCGGCTCTTACGGGCGGCCAAGTGATCACGGAAGAGCTCGGCTTTGAGCTGAAGTCCACTTCCCTGCAACAGTTGGGTACGGCTCGTCAAGTGCGCGTAAACAAAGAAAACACGATCGTCGTTGACGGCGCTGGCGAGAAGGCCGACATTGAGGCTCGCGTAAACCAAATCAAAGCGCAAATCGAAGACACGACTTCCGACTTCGACCGCGAGAAGCTGCAAGAGCGTCTGGCTAAATTGGCCGGCGGCGTTGCGGTTATCAAAGTAGGCGCAGCTACCGAGACTGAGCTGAAAGAGCGCAAACTGCGCATCGAAGACGCTCTGAACGCAACTCGCGCTGCTGTTGAAGAAGGCATCGTATCCGGCGGCGGTACGGCGCTGGTTAACGTTTACGAAGCGGTTGCTTCCGTTCAAGCGGACGGCGACGAGAAAACGGGCGTTAACATCATCCTGCGCGCTCTGGAAGAGCCAATCCGCACGATCGCTGCTAACGCAGGCCAAGAAGGCTCCGTTATCGTTGAGCGTCTGAAAAAAGAGCCTGTAGGCACTGGCTACAACGCTGCTAACGGCGAGTGGGTGAACATGTTCGAAGCCGGCATCATCGATCCGGTGAAAGTAACGCGTTCCGCTCTGCAAAACGCGGCATCCGTAGCATCCGTCTTCCTGACAACCGAAGCGGTTATCGCCGACAAGCCAGAGAAAGACAAAGCTCCTGCCGGCGGCATGCCTGACATGGGCGGTATGGGCGGCATGATGTAAACTGACCTGAAGTTCCTTGCCTGGCAAGGAATCTCAAGTTAGAAAGCGTCATTTGACCACATTTTGACCACATGGAACAAAAAAATGCTTCTCACGAGTTCAAATCGAACTTGTTGAGAAGCATTTTTATTATGCATTTCGTAGTTCATCCAGCAACTGGTTAAGCTTCTTATCAAAAGTGAAAATGGTATGTCCACCGATCTTCGAGTAGGAGAAAAGCAGGGAGTCGACAAAATCGATATTAATTCACTGTAGACCTTTAATGCTTCGATCAAGATGTTTCGGTCATGCATGGATATGTTGCGGTAGGAGAGCAAGTTCCGTAACGAATCAAAAAAATGAACCCGCTCCACTTTATATACTTTTTCCAATACATAGACGACTTCGGCAACGACTTCATTGGGAATAAAAATGTTGTGGTCTTCGATTTTATCTTGGGCTTGTTCAATGAACTGAGCCGCATCTTGAAGCAAATAACGCAGTATTAAATTTGCATCAACGATGTTCATGTTTTTCTTGCACGCCCTTTTCCCAAGCACCTTGTTCGAATTGAATTAAATCCGAGTTGGCGTATTGTTTCAATGCACCTCTAGAGGTAGGCGAAGGGGGGATTGCTTGTTTGAATGGAGATGGTTCTCCGATAGGTAATATGATTAATTCAACATCCTAATTCTTGTAAAGTATGGAATTCTCCTCAAGGCAGTACTGATTGCCCACAGTGTGTAAAATGAAAACACCGTAGAGTGAAAATTGCTCTACGGTGTTTTCTCTTTTTAAACATATAAGGATTCCCCTTCGATTGTTATTGGAAAGTGTGGTATACATAATAATAATAGAATTGTTGACTTAGAATAAGGGGAACTTTCATGATCTTACTCCAAGAAACTATGCTTCATGAATGGGGAGCAGATTCTCCATTAGCCATTCATGATTTTCTCGATATTTCAGTTATGTTAACTGAAATGGTATACAACATACATAAACAGAATGAGACCATTGGCGCATTAAATCCTAAGAATATAAAGATAGACGCACAGTTGAAACAGGCGATAGTTACGGACACGACGAGATGGATTGCAGCCTACCGATCGCCAGAATATACGGGAACGATAAATCGTGTGCCAGATGCTCGCAGTGACCTCTATTCGCTGGGAGTTATTTTCTATGAGCTGCTGACAGGACGTCTGCCGATTCAACCCAGAAGCGCAAAGGGGGATTGGGCATTCACACATGTTGTAGAGTTCCCTCAGCCTATAACGATGCATCGATCTGAATTAGAGGGTCCACTTCAAGCGATTGTCATGAAGCTATTAGCGAAGTCGCCGGATGATCGTTATCAAACCGCTTATGGCTTATTGGCTGACTTGAAGCTTTGCACCAGTATTTTGGAGAAGCACGGCATGCTGCTGCCAATCGATATTGGGCGAATTGATCAACGAAGCCGATTCCAACAACCATCGAATCGCATTGGTCGAGATGATGTGCAGCATGAACTGGAAACCGCATACGTACAAGCAACTCAAGGATCTTCTGTAAGGGTGAAAATAAGTGGAGAGGTAGGCGCAGGGAAAAGCTTCCTCCTGACACATTTTGTTAGGACCTTGATTATTCGGGGCGCGCAAGTAATGACAGTGGTATGCCGAGAGGGTGAGCAGACTCCTCTCTATGCACCTATATTACAAGTGATTGGGCAAGGCTTTGAGCAGCTCTGGTGTGAGGATGCTAAGACGATAGCAACCGTAACAAGTTATCTAGAGCGAGAGCTTGGACGGGATGTGGCTCATATCCATTCGTTATTTCCAGAGACAGCAGTTTTGTTAGGCTTGACTTCGAATGGGACGACCACATCTCCGCTGAATGAATCGCAGACCAAGGAAGCTCTGTTAGTTGTTCTCCGAAGTTTCATGACCTACTGTAAACCGTTAGTGCTGTGGATAGATGATCTGGATCGGGCGGATTCCGGCACACTGGATGTAATCAACATCTTGCTGCAGCAGCAATTGAAATCTGGGATATTGCTGATTGAAACACAGTGCCTGGAGATCGAGTTGAGCAATCGTAGCTCCACAGATGATTGGAGCGATGCCGAAGTAACAACATGGTATACGAAGCAGATAAAGCTAGAGCCATTCGTTTATGATGATGTGCGACAATGGATAATCGCGACTGTTCATGAGGATTCGACTAGGGTACGAGTACTTACCAGATGGGTATATGATCTGACTACAGGAAATGCTAGCGCTATTCGAAAGCTGCTTCAGCAATGGTTAGCCCAGAAAAAGCTCGTATTTGACGAGCTACAGCAGCGCTGGACATGGGATCAAGTGTTAAATGAGATGCAGCATGAGCCGAACAGCCAGACGCAGCGTTTATACGAAGAAGGACTTCATCGACTGGATGAGCGTACACAGCAGTTGTTGGTGATTTCCTCCGTATGCGGTATGCGATTTAGCTCTTCCATTGTCAGCGATGTATGTGGCAGTTCGCACTCGTTGACGCTGTCAATGTTGGCGTCTGCGGAGAGAGAAGGGCTTATCTACCGTGATGATGAGGAGGTTGTCGGCGATGAACAGGGTAGAGATTATTTATTCATGCATACCCGGCTGCGAAACATGCTGTATAAGCTTCTTGAGGGAAGTTATGAGCAGTGGCACTATAAAATAGGACTCCTATTTAGGAACCGTCAGCTGAGTACTCCATCGGAGGAAGTCGGACGTGTCACGTATCATTGGAATCAATGTATAATGCAGCTCTCGATGGATGAGCAGCATGTGCTGGCACAATGTAATACTCAGATGTGTCTGCTGATGAATAAACAGAGGAAATACCTGGATGCCAAAGCCTATGCGGAAACAGCCCTATCTTTGATGGAGCAATTAGGGGAGCCGCTATCCAATCGTTTTCGCTGCTATACGGAGCTAGTTTATAGCGAATATATGAGCGGAAATTTGGATCAGATGCGTGCGCACTTTCAATATTTGATGCAATATGCGGATCAACTAGGACGAGAAGAGCGAGTTAATCTTGCAATTTCCAAGATTGAGATGTTCACGTTCGAGAACAACGCAGAAGCGATCCGGAATGGTCAAATTTTATTAGCCGAATATGGCTGGTTATTACCGAAACGAGCGTCGGTGTGGACGTTATTATCTGAAGTGGTGCGTACTCAGCTTGTTCTTCGGAAGAATCGCGATGTGCTGAGCAAGCTACCGGCGAATAAGGATGCTGACTACGAGTTATTAAATCGCTTACTCCTAATCCTAGGAGTGCCGCTACTGTCTGAACGACCCATCGAGCAGATTGTGTTAAGCTCTCGATTCATTCGCCATGGACTCAAGCTAGGGATGAATGAATTTTTCTTATGTAATATCGGCTTGTATGAGCTGATCCTGCAGAGAGGGGCGCCATGGCTATATCGGCTGCTACCGACAGAAGCGCTGAAGGTACTGCAATCGACATCAGTCGCCAATGAGGCCCATCAGTATCGTTTACCTCTAATAATTGGTATGTCCATGCAGCTTGAGCAGCCTAGAGAATCGACGGATTATTTGATGAAATCGATGCGCCGATCGATGGAATATGGCGATGTAACGATGGCGAATCTGTCGATAATTGTTGTCTTGTTAACCTATTATGACAATGTTCACGGATTAATGGAACTCATATCGTCCATCGAGCTTGAAGCTCAGCATATGATCGATGAGAAGACGTTGGAAGTACTCAAGCTGACCAAATCTTATGGTGAAGCGTTGCAGGACGAACATGCGCAAATGCAATATATCACGCCTGCTAGACATTCTGGTCAACGTGAGGAAGACAACTATACGTGTATTTGCAAGCTTGAGGTCGCTTATTATGCTGGTCAATATCGTGATGCGTTGGATTGGGCTCGCCGCGGCAAAGCGATAGAGTTGAAGTTCGACTGGATGCAGAATCGCAAGCTTAGGTTATTCGAAGCGTTGTCGGGTGCAGCGCTATATCCGAAGGTGGCATCGGGTGAACAAAGGGACATTGTCCGAATGTTGCGGAAGCTGAAACGTCAGATGAAGAAATGGTCGGGCTGCTGGGGATATCAGTCGTCATCTTATCAACTGATTCTCGCAGAATGGAAGCGTATTGCCGGTAAAGGACAAGAGGCCGTACGCATGTATGAAGCTGCTATCGAGAAGGCGAAGGAGGAACAGCACGCATTAATGGAAGCAATCGCAGGTGAGCGATTGTATGATTACTATGTACAGTCAGGAAGCCAATCAGGTGCGGTTGTATCCTTGATGGATGCAGTTACAGCGTACTTCAATTGGGGACTGATGTCCAAGGTGAATACAGTGAAGCAACAGTACCCGGATTTGTGGTGGTATACGTTCAGTAGTCAAGAGCAATCTCAATCACAGAAGCCACTGCCTTCTAAAGTGCAGACAGGAACGCTTTCGGGTAAAGTCAATCATGGCGTGCATCCCGGAACGGAGGTTCACATCCTATCCCAGATCGCAAGATGGACAGATATCGGGCCTGACAATTTACTAGAGCAGTTTTTGGATACGGCGATTCGGCAACTGGGGGCAGACCGCGGGTGCATTTTGAGGTGTGAGGGAGAGCAATTTTCGGTACATGTACAAGCAGGAAGACAGGCTCCGGCTGACGAGCTCGAATTCCCTTTATACTTGTGTCGGTATGTTAGAATGTCGGGGCGATCCGTATTATTGGAAGATGCGTATCGAAGTCACTATGTGAAGGACCCCTACATTGCCCGACTTGCATCATCCTCGGTTATTTGTATGCGTATTGGTAAGCCATACGAAGGCGCGGATTGGCTGTTGTACATCGAAAATTCTCAAGTTACCCGTGTATTTACGGAGCAGAGTCTTCATGTGCTGGAGCTGATGATTACGAGATTTTCGTATTTGTATTGGATCCAGCATGATCAAACCATGGGACCAGCGCAGCATCCAACAGCAGTTCAAACTCCGTTCAAGCTCGAGCCGGCGGATAAGCTAATCGAATCGCTCACTCAGCGGGAGACTGAGGTGTTGCAAGCACTGGCTGCAGGATATTCAAATAAAGAGATTGCCGAAAGCTTAGGAATTTCCGAGGCTACGGTCAAAAGACACATATTCAACCTGTATGGCAAGCTTGGCGTTAAGCGGCGTGTTCAAGCGATCGCCCGAGCGCAGGAGTGGAATCTCATATAATGCGGAACACACCCTCGATGTGATGAATGGATGAGGGTGTGTTTTTTTTTTCGGCAAAAATCGACGTACTACAACTTTCGTTTGATTGCTGAGAAGAAGATAGATGGTATAGTAGCACCCATATGTCCTGAGTAGCCAGGGGGATATCAGATGGATTTGAGAAGGAGAGATGAATCGCACGGAAACAGAAAGCTATGAAAAATCTGAGTGCATTAATGCAACCCTAGTGATAATGGAGGTAAAAGAATGAGAAGTTTCAAAAAACAAATGGCTTCGTTTCTTGCAATTTTGTTACTGATAAGTTTGTGGATTCCCGTGAATAGCCATGCGGCGGGGATTACGATCAGCTATGACGCCAACGGCGGCTCGGGAAGCGTACCGGCCTCCGAGGTCTATTCTCTGAACGAGAACGTCACGGTTTCGGGCAATACGGGAAGCTTAACGAAGACCGGGTATACGTTCATAGGATGGAATACGCTGGCCACCGGTCAGGGGACCGATTATCCGGTCGATTCGACTTTCGCGGCCGCCGGAGACGTAACGCTCTTCGCCAAATGGGAGAAAAACAAGTATACATTAACCTACACGGTAGATGCGTATGGAAACATCGGCGGGCAGCGTTCGATGACGCAGAGCGTCTACCATGGAGAAAATGGTACAGCCGTGACGGTGACTGTGGACACGGATTATCGGTTCCTGAAGTGGAGCGATGGGAGTACGACCGCAACTCGTACCGATTTGAACGTCACGGGGCCGATCGACGTGACGGCGATCATCGAGCGGGACGTCTACACCGTTCACTATGAGACGAATGGCGGATTACCTGTGCCGCCTGACCAAACCGTAGTCAATAACACACTCGCCTCTGTGCCGTACCAGCCGCTAAAAACGGGTTATACCTTCGGTGGCTGGTACAGCGATCAGGAGCTAACTACGCCGTTTATTTTCCCGGGCATGCGAATCACGCAAAATACCACGTTGTATGCCAAGTGGAATCCTAAAACCTACGCGTTGACCTACACAGCGGGAGCGAATGGAACAATCACGGGCGTGTCGCCGCAGACGGTTACTCATGGCAGCAACGGCACTTCGGTTACGGCGGTTGCGGACGCGGGCTATCGGTTCGTGAAGTGGAGCGATAACCATGCGAATGCGACGCGTACCGACTTGAACGTCACGGGGCCGATCAACGCGACGGCGAACTTCGAGCGGGACGTCTACACCGTTCACTATGAGACGAATGGCGGATTACCTGTGCCGCCTGACCAAACCATAGTCAAAAACGCATTCGCCTCGGGGCCGAACAGTCTGCCGCTACGAACGGGTCATACCTTCGGCGGCTGGTACAGCGATCAGGCACTAACTACGCCGTTTAATTTCGGCATGCCAATCACGCAAAATACGACGTTGTATGCCAAGTGGTTTCCTCTACCCTACCTGTTGATCTACACGGCTGGAGTGAATGGAACAATCACGGGCGTGTCGCCGCAGACGGTTCCTCATGGCAGCAATGGCACTGTGGTTACGGCGGTTGCGGACACGGGCTATCGGTTCGTGAAGTGGAGTGATAACCATGCGAATGCGATGCGTACCGATTTGAACGTCACGGGGCCGCTCAACGTGTCTGCGATCTTCGCGGCCAATGTCTATGTCGTAAGCTTCGAAAGCAACGGAGGAGATGCGGTAAGCAGCCAGAATGTTCCGTATAATGGGTATGCGATTGCACCGCAGGCGCCGACTTCAAGCGGCTATGTTTTCGAAGGCTGGTACACGGACACGGGGCTGAACAACCAATTTGATTTTGCGGCGATGCCGATCACCGGAAACCTAACGCTCTATGCGAAATGGACGATGCTTCCGCCGGGCGCGCCGACTCTGCAATCGGCGATCCCTGGAGACGGAACGGTCACGATTGAATGGACAAGCGTCGCGAATGCCGACGATTATCAAGTATTCATGAGTTCCACATCGGGCAATTACGATCCGCTCTCGGCCGTTTCCGTGACAGATTCGGTTTACAACTATCAGGCGACGGGTTTGACGAACGGAAAACCCTACTATTTTATCGTCAAGGCGGTCAATGAGGCCGGGGCTATCGCTTCGAATGAAGCGAGTGCGACGCCGAGAACGGTGCCTGAAGCACCGACGGACGTAAGGGCGACGGCAGGGAATGGAAGCGCGACGCTCACATTTACGGCTCCGGCGAACAATGGCGGAAGCCCGATCTCCGAGTACAGAATTATCGCATCGCCGGGCAATTTTACGGTTACGGGAACCTCTACGTCAATCACCGTGTCGGGCTTGACGAACGGCACGAAGTATACGTTCACCGTCGAGGCGAAGAATGCAGCGGGATACGGTCCACTTTCGTCCGTGTCCAATGAAGTAACGCCAACAGCTCCTGCCAATAACAGTGGCGGTGGCGGTGGTGGCGGGGGAGCGCAGAATACGACGAATACGTTTGACGGCAAGCTCACGATCCCAGCAGGTAGCGGCGGACAGACCAAGCTGGGCGATGAGATTGCGGTAACCGTACCGGCTGGGGCAAGCGACAAGGAGCTCAAGCTGACGGTGGAGCAAGTAACGGATACTTCCGGTTTGAACCCGCAGGGTCAATATTTGGCCAGTCCGGTGTTCGATATGAAAGGAAACATGGAGGGCGACTTCAAGAAATCGATCGAGCTGGTCTTGAAATTCGATCCGTCTCTGGTGAAGGAAGGACAACGAGCTTCTATCCACATCTTTGATGAGAAAACCAAATCGTGGGCAGAGATCGGCGGCAAGGTAAGCGGCATCACGATCTCGGCTGAAGTGAGCAAGACCGGTAAATATGCGGTCCTGATCGTCGGCAAAGAGCCAACGGTGATCGAACCGAAGCCAACCTTCTCCGACATCACTGGCCACTGGGCGTCAGTCCATATTCAAAATGCAGTGCAGCAAGGCCTAGTGCAAGGTTACAAAGATGGCACATTTAAGCCTAATTCGACGGTCACACGCGCAGAGTTCGCGGTGATGTTGATGAATGCGCTGAAGCCTGCCAGCAATGGAGCAGAACTTAGCTTCACGGACAATGACAAGATCGGCGCATGGGCGCAGGCTGCGATCGCACAAGCGGTTCATGCGGGCATCATTAAAGGCTTCTCGGACGGAACGTTCCGTCCGGACGCGCCGTTGACCCGTGCTGAGATGGCGTCGATTGTCGCCAACTCTCTGAAGCTGGTTGCCAAGAAGGGCATGGCAACAGGATTTGCCGACGACAAGAGCATTCCCAATTGGGTGAAGGGCGCGATCGCGGAGCTGACCAAGCTCGGAGTCATGCAAGGCAAGAACGGCAATAAATTCGATGCGAATGCTACCACGACGAGAGCGGAAGCAGTCACGGTCCTACTCAAGATGCTGGCGCAAGCTAGCACATAATAAAGTTAGCCCTAGAGGGTATTCCAATGGAGGCATTTCCGCCGGAGGGATACCCTCTTTTTTTTTGTGGTAAAAATTTCAATATATAAAAATTGTCACATGACAAAGTGATGACAACGCTCATTGTTATCTGTGATGATTATGTGGTAAGCGATGAACAAGTTGGAGGCGATCGTCGGCGAGGCTACGGCACGATTATCAATCCGGCCCCGGACTTCAGCATCGATCATGCTGCCAAGCTGCCGGATGGCGGGACGTGGGTATTGGACGGCGGCGTCAACAACGACGTTCATTCGATTCCCGGACAGGGACTTAAAAATAGACGTAGTTTTGGTCAAATGGACAAACCGTATCGATCCTCCTTTCATAGATTGAACTATCTCTCAATTAGAGGAGGAGTTCGATTGATTAACAGGAAAAAGCCAGTTCCGAAGAGAGTAGGTACTAAGGCGGTAAATCCCTTTTTGCAGTTGTTTTCAGGGACTAATTTTACGGGCACAGTCAGAAGATTTCGGGGAAGTCTCGGAATTAGAAATTTGTCGTCAGTCGGTCTGAACAATACCATTGAGAGTCTCAGATTCACTACCGGTGCAGGTTTGACGGGGACTGTCGTTTTATTCGAAGGCACCGGATACTCAGGTGACTTCGTTAAGTTTAATCCCACTGCGAACATTCCGGACCTATCGACTTTGAATTTCGATAATCAGGCTTCATCGCTCGTTGTATCCTCGCTTGCCCTGTCCGATGCGGAAATCGCAGCCATTCAGGATTCGGGCACAGACCTTGCAGAGGTTCTCAGAAAGATTCGCGCCGCCAGAAAGCGTCGCGCGGCCAAGCGTATGGGCAAGAAATAATCCCCATGCTATAAACTGATACCGGTATTCAACTGGTATCAGTTTATTTAGTGTGCGCCCGGCATACACACACATCATATTCACTTGGATATATAAGACTGATTTCTGAAGAAAATCGGATTGTATACACAAGAAAAGACTCAAAAAAACCATATCAACAGATCGAGACCGACGGGACCCTACGGGGTCCCCTCAGTTGCGCGCATTACCGGCCTCACGATAGCTCTTTGGCGTTATTCCGGTTGCATTTTTGAACAGCTTGGTAAAATACCGCGGACTTTCATAGCCGACCATTTGGCAGATATCATACACCTTTATCCTCGGATTAAGGAGAAGCTCCTTCGCTATGTTCATCCGGACTTCGGTGACGTATTCGACAAAATTCACGCCGGTTTTTTCTTTAAATAGCCGACTCAAGTAAATAGGATGGAGGTAAAATACGCTCGAAAGCGAATTGAGCGTAATATTCTCCGCATAATGCTCTTGTATATACCGCTTCACGTTAGCGATTACATTGCCGGATTCCGAATCGTTCCCGTTCTTGGCGATTTCCGCAGCCAGCCGTTCTAACCAATCAGACATGGATTCCTTGATGCCGGATAGGTGAGATGCGAGCAACAAGTCTCGAATGGGCGGATGTAAGTGCTCATCGGTTATGAGCTTGGACTCGCGAAAGCTCTGCAAGTGCTGATTAAGCATCAGCATGACTTGGATGCAGAAGGCTTGAACCTCTGCGACGCTCAGTTCCTCTTGTCCGGCTATGGCGTCGATTCTGCACAAAATGTACGCGGCCAGACTGCCGAGTTGTTGCGGGGAAGACAACATACGCAGCAAATCCATACCGAACGACTCATCCAATTGTCTTTCGAAGAATGGAAGGGCCTTGATTTCCTGGTACATCGCAGCGCGTCTTTTGCCATAGATATAGAGAGATTGCAGCGTCTTGCCGGCTTCTTTGTAGGCTGCTTGTACATAACTTGCTCCGTTATGAATATCGCTGAGACCAATCATTCCCTCGGCCTGAAAACGATCGAGCTGCGACTGCAAGGTTTCGATGAACGGGACAGCTTTCGGCGATTCCTCTGTGGGGAAATACAGAAAAGCAAACTCGTTAAGCTCATTGTTGAACGGGAAGACCGTTCCATCGTGCTTGGAGAAATCTTGCGTTTCATATGACCAGTAGGATTTGAAGGCCGCAATTCCATCTTGCCGGCTGGATGGCGCCAGGAATCGCAGCCGGATCAAATAATAGTTTCGATAAGATAAATAGGGCTCCAGAACCTGCGCATCCTTACCGGTATAACCGTCCGCATATCCTTTAGCCAAATTGTTCAATAGGAGGTTGAATTTCATTTGTCTGTATTCCTGCCGTTCGAAAACTTCGATTCGTTCCGCCTCCAACTTGGAGCGGACGGATGCCAGCAGATGCTTCAGTTCCCCGAAATTCACGGGTTTCGTAAGAAAATCGGACGCTCCGAGGCGAAGCGCCTTCTGGGCATATTCGAATTCCCCGTATCCGCTTAAGACGATCGTGCGGATATCCGGATAGTCTTCCTGAATCGCTTCAAGCAGCTGAAGGCCGTTTCGAACAGGCATCCGAATATCGGTGATAACTAGATCAATTGGACGCTGCTCCAGGCACGAGAGTGCCTGATCGACGGAATGCGCAACATCGGTAACTTGATATCCGCACGACTCCCAATCCAGAAACCGGCGCAGGCCGTTGCATACAATCTCCTCGTCATCCACCAGAAGGACTTGATAATACATGCAGATTCCACTCCTCCGTTTACTGGTTACTTTCCTTATCCGATCGTTCTGCCGGGAATCCTGATGGAAATCTCGGTTCCTTCCGACGGGCTGCTGTCAATAGACAAACCATACCCTTCTCCGAAGGAAAGCTTTAGTCGTTGGTTGACATTATCAAGAGCAATTCCTTTCTTGGCCGGCCCGCCGCGTACTAACGTCCGTCGGACATTGTCCAATGTAGCAATATTCATTCCTTTGCCGTTATCTTCGACCCGGATCAGGAGGTCGGTACCGTGCAAGCTGCCAGTGATCCGGATGGCTGCCTTCTCTATATTTTCATCGAACGCATGCAGGATAGCATTCTCCATCAGCGGCTGTAGCGTGAACTTGGGAATCCGATAGGCGGCGGGATCGAAGGCCATTTGAACGTGAATCGAAATTTGGTCCTGATGTCGGAAATTCATAACGCCGATATAGGTCTCGGCATGATTCAGCTCGCTAAGAACTGAAACCATATCCTCGTCTGTCTTGATCGTCATCCGCATCAGCCGGCAGAAATCCTCGATCATCCTGCTGACCGTGCTTTCTCCTCCGGCCTCATACATGGCTTCCCAGCGGATAATGTCCAGCGTGTTGTATAGAAAGTGCGGATTAATCTGCATCTGAAGCGCGTTCAATTCCGCCAGAGACTTGCTTAGCTCCAACGATTTCTCTTTGATCTCCGCAATATAAATCTGATCGATCAACTGTTTGGTGTTCGCCGCCATCTCGACGAATTGCTCCCCGAGCACGGTAACTTCATCGCGTCCGGAAGGGGAATAATTCACGGTAAAGCGGTCTTTCGTAAACGCCCTCATGGATTTCATCAGCTTATGCAACGGCTTGGAAATGCTGATGGTTGTCCAATACAAGACCAATAACGAGACGAAAATCAGAACCCCTACGAGCGTTAAACACAGATTGCGAATTTGATAGGCATTATTCAGCAGCTTGTCTTTGTTCACGATGTGTACGACCGAAAGGTCCGTATACGGCACTTGCTTGTAAACCAGGAAAACGTTGGTGCGATCAAGTCTCCCGCTGTAGCTTCCTTCCCGTCCGCGTTCGAGTACTTGGTTGATGCTGGGCAGTTGGGACAGATAGGGGGCGGACAAATCCGAATTAATTCCCATAATGACGCCGTCCTTACCGAACAGAAACGTATTGCCGCTTCCATAGAAGGCATAGGATCGCAGCGATTCCGTCAAGTACCCGATCTGTAGGTTAATCACAAGAACGCCGAGGAATTTGCGGGTTTCCGTATTGTAGATCGCTTGGGTCATGGTCATAATATCGGACATTCCGAACATGGCGGTCTGGCTTTTGTAGAAGAAGTCGGAAGTTTTGCTGGTATCGAACCAGACCGGATACCCATGCTGTTCGATGGCTGCCTGGTAGTATTCACTGGTTCGAAATTGGTCCAGGTTTCGGATGTAACCGCCTCTTCGGTATCCGTATTCGTCCTGCATGAAGTACTGGTCCTCCGGGGTCACCACTTGCATATTGACGATGTATTCGTTATGAATGGCAATCTCATGCAGCTTACGTCCTATAATCGTTCCATTGTGAACGAATTCGTCGTTATGCCCGGACATAGCGGCATTATTTTCGAGGTCGTTGATGGCATCGGAATCCGCGTAAAATTGAACGGCTAACCGTTCAATAGAGGAGAATTTGTCTAGAATTTGCACGTTCACATTCTGCACGAGCAGGGATATGAAACTCTCCATATTCTTCTCGATTTCGTTCACATATTTGCTGTAAGTAAACAGCGTAATAAAAACGGTAGGTACGAGCACCAGCAGCATGAAGGCTACGATCAGTCTTTGAAAGATATTGATTTTCCTCAGCAACCGAATCGCCGCATTCGATAAGCGCACGAAGAGGTTGCGTAACGTCTTGATCATAAAGTAGCCACCTGCCGTCCACACACATTTATCATAATGTAACATCAAATGAGTAACGCATAAAGAGAACTGCGTGTTACAGTTCTCTTTATGCGTTACTTATGCTTACTCTTTGGCTTTGCTATTAAAGCTGTCGAGCGCTTCAGAAGTTGCCAACTTCTGCGCGGCTTCGAATTCCTTGGCGGGATCGGCATTCGGATCGGTCAGGATTTTCTGAACTGCGCGGTCTACGTAAATTCCGAATTCCGCTTTGCCGTAGAATTCCAGCCTTCCGGCTGTTTTGACCTCATCCAGCACGGCGGTGTATTCCTCGGGAAATTTGAAGTAATCGGTGATTTTGATGTCGCCGCGGACGGACACGACAGGATTTCCCCCGCCCTTACTGGCCTTATCCTCTAAAATTCTCGTTTTAACTTGTTTGGAATTATAGAACTTGATGTATTCCCAGGCGGCATCCTTTTTCTCTTGCGAGGTTTTGGCGTTAATTACGGATGCTGATCCGGCGATGGCTGTTGCCCGGGAGCCGGACGGACCTGCAGGCGGCAGCATAAGTCCGATGTCTTCCGGTTTCATGCCGAGGGAAACCGCTTTAGTTACCCAATCGCCTGCGAACGGCATCATCCCGATTTTACCTTGTGCGAATTTCTCTATTAAATCATTGAACTTTAGCGTCAAATCCGACTGCATGACTTTCGCGGAACGCAATTTCTTGTAGAATTCGGCTGCTTGAATGACGGCAGGATCGGTGAACGTCAATTCGATTGTCCCATCGGGATTCATCTTCGTCAGGTCGCCGCCGGCTTGCCAGGCGTAATATTGGAAAAACCATTCCGTCCATTCTGCGGACAATGTGGCGTATCCGGCAACCTGGCTGGTGGGATCATTGATTTTCTTGGCGATCTCGATCGCGTCTTCCCACGTTTTGGGCAGGTCCGTAATGCCCGCTTTGGCAAAAAGAGCTTTGTTATAGCCGAACAGCATAGGCGCTACGGAATACGGCAAGCCTAAAACGTTGCCGTCCTTCGTGAACATGTCTACGTACTCTTGGGTGTAGTTGCTCCATTCGTCCCACTGGTCGAGATAGGGGTTAAGGGGCTCAAGAATGCCCGCTTTCATATACTTGTTCATCATGGTGAACGAGACATCTACCAAATCCGGTGCGTTGCCTGCGGCGACGGCCTGATAAAATACGTTGCCTGCGTCGCCTTCCTTCACGACTTTGTTCAAAGTAATATGAGGGTTTTTATCCAGAAATTCTTTTTCCAACTGTTCCCCAATGTCGTCCTTCTCCCGACTGGTTACCCAGATGGTAAGCGTTACGGGATCCTGCTTGGCGAATGAGGGAGAGGGGGAAGTTGAAGGCGAGCCGCTGGGGGAACTGCTTTCTTTCGCGGCGTTATTAGATTTGCTTCCCCCGCAGCCGCTGATTACAGAGATTGCTAGCATGACTGCCAGCATGACGCTTACCGCTTTTCTTTTTGTCATTTCGATAGACCTCCTCGTTATTTGAGCATCCATACCGAAGTTGTGATGTTCGATTTGAATTATATCGGAATCTCGAGTTGCGCGTTGGTCACAAAATCAAGGGTGTAGGTCTACAATTTCAACAATTGATAGCGCTTACCTCGGAAAAAGTTCCGACACCCTCAGATTTGTAAGCGGTTTAAAAAGTTGAATTTGTATCCCCACAATGTCAAGATCGTACGGTTTATCCTCCTATTCGAACCTGATAGTCTTTGAATACACAGAACGCAATGGAGGGTATTTCATGAATCGATTGTTGCATGCAGGCATGAACGCCGGCGGATATAGCCTAAGAAGAAAGCTGGCGCCCTGGCTGCTGCTCGCTCCACCGATCCTGCTGACGGCATGGCTCAAATATTATTTGATCTTGAAAGCTTTCTATATGTCCTTGTTCGATTACGATCCGATCCACGCACCCGGTCCATTCGTCGGATTCGACAACTACGCTCGCATGTTCTCCACTCAATATTACTGGGATGCGTGGAACAATACGTTCGTTTTTCTATTCCTTACCTTAATCATGACTTTTCTTATTCCGATCCTTCAAGCGTTATTTCTTAACGAATTGATCCGGTGGCGCCATGTGTTCACGACTTTGTACATTGTTCCGGCCCTCATTCCGTCAGCCGTCAACATGGTCATCTGGAAATGGATCTGGCATCCGGATTACGGAGTGGCGAACCGAATCCTCCTCTTCTTCGGGGGCCAGCCGCAAGCGTGGCTAAGCGACCCCTCATTCACAAAGTTCTGTATCATCTTCCCGGGCGTTCTGGGCGGCGGTCTGTCCGTGCTGCTGTATCTTTCGGCCATCCAGGGCATTTCGTCGGACATCGTCGAATCGTCGCAGCTCGATGGCTGTGTAGGTTGGAAGCGAATCCGCTATATTATTCTGCCGAATATCCGCTTTCTCATTTTCATTCAGTTGGTGATGGCCGTAATCATGACCATGCAATTGCTGGATACCCCGTATATGTATACTTCAGGCGGTCCGGGCGGCGCTTCCACGACGATGGGGATTTATATCTACAATACGTTTCAACAGGATTTTAACTATGGACGAGGCTCGGCGGCTTCGATCGTCTTGCTCTTCGTGATCGCTATGATGTCTGCCATTCAAATGAAAATGGACCGATCGAGAAGGGATTAGGAAGGGGTACACACAAAATGTTTAGGAAATCCGGCAGGTTAAAGCTTTCGGCGTCCGACCGGACGCTAAAAATGACCGCTTACATATTCACGGCGCTGTTTGCCTTACTGCTCATGTATCCGTTTTTCTATACCGTCAGCAATTCCGCCAAGGACAATGTCAAAATCTATGACGTACCTCCCAAAGTGATGCCGGAAGCGGCACGTAGCTTGTCCATCGTCCTTGACTATTCGGGGCTAGGGACGGTCGGTGAAGAGCAATTGCTGGATAAGATGAAACGGGACAACATACTCGCGATGTTTTCCACCCTCTCGGAGTACCCGAGGGATTCTCTGTTCGAGATCAAAACTTACGGCGTCCGGGACGGGAAGACGGTGTTTTACTCTCGTGCCCACAAGATGAAATTGGAGCTTCAGCGCGATTTCGGCGTATACCAGGGCTCTGCTGTCAAAAAGGAGGTTCTCCTGTATGGCGACCGTTACGTGAAGGCAAACGAAGCGATCGGGTACGAATTCGATCCGGCAGGCCTAAGTAGAAATCCCGATCTGCCGAAATCGGGTAGCAAATATGATTCCCGGTTATTGTCCATGTTCGCCGATACCTATAAAACCGAAGGAGCGTACGTCGGGAGCGACGTGACAACCAAGAACGCCCTGCTTCTCGAAAGCTACCGCTACTACTTCCAGCTTCCTTCTTACGTTTACGCGAATAACCACATCATCGCCCGGTACAGCTTCATGGCGTTCTGGTTCAACACCTTGCTCGTCATCGGGTGGGCAATTCTGACGCAGGCCGTGCTATGCTCGCTGACCGCATTCGTCATCTCGCGCCTAATCGGCCGCAAAGCCGGGAACGCGGTTCTTCTCTACTTCCTTGGCGCAATGATGATTCCATTTGCTTCTATTATGCTTCCTCAACTGGTCATGTACAAGGAAATGGGCTTTTATAACAATTATGCGGCGCTTTTGCTTCCTTTCCTATATCCTTTCGGCTTCTTCGTGTACTTGTTCAAGGGCTTCTTCGACCGGATTCCGGGCGATTATTTCGAAGCGGCCCGCATGGATGGCGCCTCGAACCTGTACCTTTACGCCAAGATCTGTATGCCCCTCTCGAAGCCGATCCTGTCGCTGATTGTTCTGCAAACGTTCATCGGCAACTGGAACGACTTCTTCTGGGCATGGATGGTGACGGAGAAGCAGAACCTTTGGACGCTTAACGTGGCTCTATATAATTTGTCGTCGAACGGCAGTACGAAGCAGAACTTCATCATGGGGCTTTCCGTCATTATGATTATTCCGGTCATTCTTCTGACGGCGTTCAGCTCGAAGCAATTAAAACAGAGCTTTGCGGCTTCCGGTGTGAAAGGGTGAGACAGGTGAAGCATTTCGTAATTGAACGACCGTCCGCGCAGCTCGCGCTTAAAGTCAATGTTTGCGACTTCGGCGCTATCGCGGATAGGGGAGCCTGCAACGGAGAACCGTTCCGGAAGGCGATCGAATTCTGTCGGCAGAGCGGCGCCTCCCATCTCGTGATTCCCCAAGGCACCTACTACTTTCATAATGATCCGCAGACGGGAGCGTATCTCGATTTGGACGGATTCGAAGACTTCACGATCGAAGGAAACGGATCGGAGCTGCTGTTCGGCCGACCCAAGTCTTATCTCCGCATCCGGAACGGCCGGCGCATACATATTACCGACCTGATTCTGGATTGGAATTGGGATGTCGCGCCGCTGTCCAGCGTAGGTGTGGTCACTGCTCTTGATTCCCGAGGCGCTTGGTTCGAGATGTCTTTTCCGTCGTACGAGAACATCCCGGAGCAATGGCCAATCCGAATTGTCGGTCCGTTCGACCCCCTTCGCTACACGCCGGGAAGCCAGAGGGGGATCGAATTCCGCCCTTATAGGAAAGAGCTTCCTCCAACGAAAGAAAATGGAGAAACCGATGCCCGGATGGAGACGATGGTGAGGGAACTTTCGAACGTCATTCTAGGTATGGAGAAAGTCGGATCGTCGACGATGCGCTTCTACGCAATGGACCCTGCCTGGACGGCGAAGAGGCTGAAGACGGGGCAGGTCTATCATTTACGGCACTACGAATACGATACGGTTGCCATAATGCTTGAAGATAGTCGGCATACGACGATAAACGATGTCACGTTATATTCTTGCCCGGGCAGCGGGATCGTGGGTAACGGGAATCTTAGTCACTTGCACGTTCTGAATTCCAAAATTACGGTTCGGCCAGGTACGGATCGCGCAATCTCTACAACGGCCGATTGCTTCCATATCAGAAATTCGCAAGGGTTTATCATCATCGAGAATTGCGATTTCGGTTATGCCGGGGACGATTGCATCAATATCCATGACAATACGTCGATGGGCGTGCAACGAATCAACGATAATTCCTTAATCGCGTTCCGCGTGAGCAAGGACTCCGTCTTGTTCGAAACGGGGGATACGGTTGAGCTTCGTCATCCGGACTTATCGCCGATGGGCTTCCAATCCGAGCTCATGGCAGTCTGCTACGACGAGAGCCTTCGCAATTGCGAATTGACGTTCAAAGATAGACTGCCGGAAGGGCTGGTCGAAGATACGATTCTGTTTAACACGCGGTTTGCTACACGTCATTTTATCATCCGAAATAACCGCTTCGCGAACAACCGGGCCCGCGGACTGCTTATTCACGGTTCCGACGGCATCGTTGAACATAACGTGTTCGACAACATACAGGGAGCCGCGATTCAGATCGAAACGGGATGCGAGGTCCGTTGGTCGGAGGGAACCGGCGTCCGCAACGTCACGATCCGCAACAACCAGTTCCGGAATTGCGACCTGAACGCCTGGCAGATGGCCGTATTGTACATGGGAGTCTATCTACCCGGAGGAAGGACCGCGTATCCCATTTTTGAGAACATCCGGATCGAAGGAAATACATTCGTGAATTGTCCCCGAATGGCGATGTTTTTGTCTTCCTGTCGGAACGTTCAGGTTGTCGGGAACGCAATCGTCAACGCCAATCAGATCCCGCTGGATTCGCCTACATACGGCTCCAGCCAGCAGGAGAAGCCCGTTTACGGCGAACAGTATAGCGGTACGATTTATCTCCTTCATGCCAGCGGCGTGGAAATTTCGGGCAATAAGTGCTTGTCCACAATCGCCCGCCAAGAGTGCGGGATCGCATGGGATCCGGCGACGACTCGGAATATCACGATCCGTGATAATGTCGGTTTCAATTAACAAGGGGGGGCACCACCATGTTATTCGATAGGGAAAGATTCAAAAATCCTGCAGCGGATGACCGCATCCACCCTTTTTGGTTTTGGAACGGGGAACTGGAGGACGAGCAGCTCATCTACCAAATCCACGAAATGGCAAGGCAAGGCTTAGGCGGATTTTTCATTTGTGCGAGACAGGGGCTTAAAATTCCCTATTTATCGGATTCGTGGTTCCAAAAAGTGCGAGTTGCCGTAGAGGCAGCTAAAGAATGCGGAATGCATGTTTGGTTATATGATGAGTATCCGTATCCAAGCGGCATTGCTGGCGGGGAAGTGATTTTGGAGCATCCTGAGGCTAAGCACTATACATTAGCCCGCACGTCATATCGAGCTATAGGAGGCGAACGTCTGTCGTTGGAGCTGCCTTGGGCGCGAATTCTATATGCCAAAGCCGCGCCGGTGACAGCCGATGGTACGCCGCAATGGAACCAGGCGATGTCTATTCGTTCTTTTATTGGAAACTATCAGGCCGATCAGATTTTTCAAAAAGCCGGGTTGACGGCCTATAATCAAAAACGTTTTTTTACTTATCGAACGATTCAAAAGCTGGATTGGCAGGTTCCTCCTGGAGAATGGGAGGTGTTAATCGTACAGGAAAAGGAATTGGATGATTTCAAATATTATGGAACATTCGTAGACCCGTGCAACAAGGAAGCAATGGCAACCTTTATTCGTTTGACTCATGACAAATATGTTGCTTACTTGGGCGAATACTTGGGGACGACAATAAAAGGGATGTTTACAGATGAAATCGGATTGTTAGGCGATATTCCGTGGTCTCCCCAACTGCCGGCCTATTTTAAGGAACGCTGCGGATATGATTTGTTGGAGCATCTGGATGCGCTGATTAACCCTAATACAAATGAAGGAGTCAAGATCAGGTACGATTACTATCAGTCCGTTCATCTGCTGCTGCGGGAATCTTATCATCAGCAGGTTCATGATTGGTGCGAGCGGTACGGGCTGCAATATGTATCTGAAGTACCGTCTGTTCGGCATACAACTCAATTATTCAGTCATATTCCGACAGGCGACAGCGCTCATGAGAAGCTTGGTCGTTCACTGGACTGGATTTTGAATGCGCAAGCGGATAACTTTCGCAGCAATGCCAAAATGATCAGTTCTTTGGCCAGACAGTTGAATCGGGATCGGAATTTGATTGAATGCTTTCACAGCGTGGGCTGGTCGATGACCTTACAGGATGCTCGCTGGATGATTGACCGCATGGCTGCGCAAGGAACGAACATGTTCAATTTCCACGCTTTTTTCTATACGATAGACGGGCTTGTCCAGCATGATGCGCCGCCCTCGCAGTTTTTGCAAAACCCGTATTGGAAGCATTACCGCAAGCTTAGCGATTATGTAGGCCGCATTAGCTATGTGATGAGCAGCGGAGAAGCTGTTATTTCGGCTGCGGTTTTGGAGCCGGTGACCTCGTTATGGACGCGATTGGGCAATCCGTTTAACGGGTTCTCTTATAGCGGCGAGCTTACTGAGGAAAAAGCTCAGTTGGAGCATTTAAAGCATTGGTGGGTGAGCATCTGCAACCGGATGACGAAGGATGGCAGAGATTTCGATCATCTGGATCCGGAATTGCTTGCACAAGCGGAAGTCGAGTGCGGCAAAATCAAGCTGGGTAAAGCATGCTATTCGCTGCTCGTGCTGCCTCCGATGACAAACCTGGAAAACAACGCATGGGAGAAATTGAAGCAATTTGCGGAGCAAGGGGGAGCCGTAATCAGCATGGGGCTGCTTCCTTATGAATCCATTGAAGATCAGGCCGCGGATCGTTCCGGGATCGAGCATGCCTTCGGTGTACCCGGGAGCTGGGAAGCGAAATTTTGGAGTCCGCGGCGGGACGATCCGCTTAGTTGGTTCAAGGGGAATGGTGCTGCCTATCATTTGCCTTTTTATGCGGAGGATGCGCCGGAACAAGTTATGGAGATGTTCTCGGCACAGCTAAATAAGCTTGAACCGTTACTCGTTCGATTGCTGCCTGTTTGTGGCGAATGGGGACTGCTTATGCAGGCGAGACGTATTTCCGCGGACAAGGTTCTAGTTTTCATAAGCAACCAGGAAGAATCGCTTCGGGATGTCCAGCTTCAGGTGAATCCGCGATTATGGGGGGGAGGAGAAGATTACCCATTCGTTTTTCGAGAGCTGTCTCTCGATGATGGCGATGTTGTCGATCTTATGTATCGGGATTCCTTCGAAAATGTATGCCGCATAGATTTGCAGATGGAGCCTTACAGTGCCAGGCTGATTGAGATTACCCGCAGCGAATTGCTTGATGCTCTGCCGGTAGACGACAAGGGGGAGGTGGACCATTATAAGTTGAATATGGATGCGTCAGCGCTATGGGAGCTGCGTCCTTTGTCTTCTAATGCAGTTCGGTTTGACACCTTCAGGATGACGATGAGCAGCAAGGAGGGGACGAATAAAGCATTTACGGAAGGAACGCTTGTGCAGGCAAAAACCTTCATCGATCAATGCGCGGATTTGTCAGAAGCTGCCGCTTTGCCGGTTACTCTGCGGCAAACCTTCGGCACACCGATGAAGCTGTGCATGAACTACCCGCTGTTGGCTCATTACGAGACCGAGTTTATCGTTGAAGAATTGCTGGAGAACAGTGAATTGTTAATGGATCTAGGCGCAATTTCCGGCAAAGCTGCGATTAGAGTGAACGGGCATTTGCTGAATGTGGGCGATTTCCAACCGAATTTTCTTTATGATCACAGAAACATCTCCCATGAGATCAACGATTATCTGCAAGCAGGCGTCAATTTGCTTGAAGTCGAAGTCGAAATCCGTCAAGACGGAGACGGTCTGGTCGACGCCTTGTATATAACCGGGCCCTTCCAAGTGTTGTTTGACGATAAGAAGCGGCCTGTTCTCGGTCCTGCTTCGATATCCATGCAGCCTGTACGGGGCGGCCCCTGCAAAGGTTTTCCTTATTACGCCGGCGATTTATCCTTTAAACGAACGTTTGAGCTGTCGACATTGCCGCAAGAATCGAGCTTTGAGTTGATCTTTAGCGGCTGGGACTCTCATTTTCATGACTGTGCAGAAATAAGGGTGAACGGGCAATCCCTGGGCGTCCGAACTTGGTTGCCTTATCGTTGGACGGGGAATACGGAATGGCTGCGCGTTGGCACAAACACTGTAGAGATTATCGTAACGAATACGTTAAGCGGATTGTTGGAAGGTAAATATTTCGATTATGACGAGCACGTTAGCAAACCGGTAAAACGTTGATGAGCTTCAAATGAGCGAAGAAATGACGAAAGCTGATTGGGCGCGGAACGGCAAAAGAATTTATCGAGAACGCTTTCATTTATTGAAATGAGGGAGTGGATGAATTTTGAAAACGAAAAAGCGGTTGGTTAGCTTGGTGCTGGTTCTGCTATTGTCCTTCTCGTCTATGAACGGACTTCTGTCGGGAGGAAAGGCGACAACGGTTCACGCGGCTGAAGCAGTGCAAAACGAAAACGTAACGATCGGTAATTTCGAAAGCGAGGAAGAGGTTTGGAGTTTCGGGGCGGGGACCGAGTTTCCGGGGGCACAAGGCGCGTATGAACGGGATGCGTCGGCTCCAAGATCAGGAACCTATTCGGGGAAGCTGCACGGCGATTTCAGCGCGGGCGGCAAATATGTGTCCGTAGGTAAAATGTTTCTGCCCTTGGATATGCAGAAGCTGGAGTTTTGGATCAAGTCGGCCGACGCCTCTGGGGTCACGCTTAGGTTGATTGATTCAACTGGACAGGTGCATCAGCGGAAGATCGCTTTGGCGAGTGCCAATTGGCAGAAGATCGAGATCAGCACGTTCAACATCGGCACGAACTATTTGCATTTTGGCGGCGCCAATGACGGCAAATGGCACGGTCCCGCTATTGGAATCTCCTTTTTGCTGGAGAAGTCCAACCTAATCGGCGGCAAAACGAGCGGAGACGCGTGGATCGACGACGTGTCGGCAACGGCTCCTCCACAGATGACCGTTTGGGATAACGCAATCGGTACTTTCGAGAACGGCTTCGATATCTGGACGCTGGCCTCGCAAGGCGGAGCCAAGGGTGAATATATAAGGGATACGGCCGAGGCCAAATCGGGGGCTTATTCAGGCAAAGTGAGCGGAAATTTCAGCGCCGGCGGGCTGAATGTTTCGCTTGGACGAAGCTTCTCTACGCCTATGGACCTGAAGAGGCTCGCATTCTGGGTCAAGACGGCCGACTATTCTACGGTTTTGCTGCTCATGAGGGATTCGACCGGACAATTGCATCAGCAAAAACTCGCCTTGGCGCCAACCTCCAATTGGCAAAAAATCGAAGTGTGGACCTTTAACGCCGGCACAAGTTATCTGCATTACAACGGGGCGAACGACGGGGTATGGCATGGGCCTGCCCAGGCAATCGGCCTCTTGGTGGAAAGGTCCGGGTTGACTGGGGGCAAAACAAGCGGAGATATCCGCTTCGACAATATCGTGGCGACGGCTTCCGTGCCGGATTTGGACGTTCAGCAGTCCCGGATGGGCAATGTATTTCTGGCAAACGAGTCCGCAGCATTCCCTCTTGCGACAAGAGGAGATACGGTCAGCTGGAGCGTATACGACCATTTGGATCATCAAGTATTGGCGGGCAGGGATACCGTGCAGGGCGGGCAGCTGAATTTGTCCATTCCTCTTCAGCAACTCGGATACTTCAGGCTGGCGCTCACCGCAGAGAAAGACGGCCAAACGCTCAAGGGGACGGACGTTTCCTTCGCCCGCCTGTCCACAGACGATCCCACCGCGACGGCCGATAATCCGTTCGGGGTTTCTACCCACCTTGCAAAAACGGACACGGGGTGGACCCCCGAATTGAGTACGCTGCTTAAGCGTGCGGGAGCCAAAAACTTTCGGGACGAGATCACCTGGGTGGATGTCGAATATGAAAAAGGCAAATACCGCAAACCCGCGAACCGCGATGCCTTTATGCGAAGCACACAGCAAGACGGCCTGAAACCGTTCATCACGCTCGACTTCACCAATCCGTTTTACGATCAGGATAGTACCCCCTATACGGATGAAGGTCGCGAAGGGTTTGCAAATTACGGTAAGGCTCTCTTGGATCTATACGGCAGCCAGATGGAATGGGTAGAAGTGTACAATGAGTTCAACGGCGGCTTCGGAGACAGAGGGAACGGTCCCGCCGATTCTCGTCCCGACTATTATTTCAAGCTGCTGAAGAAGACCTTTGAGACGGTGAAAGCCGCCAGGCCCGACGTCACGGTTGTCGGCATGGCGTCGAACGTAGACATTCCCTGGATGGAGGAGGTATTCCGGCTCGGCGGGCTGCAATACATGGACGTCGTTTCTATCCATCCGTACAATCGATCGCCGGACGGCATGCTTCAAGCCGTGCTCGATGCGCAGAGCTTGATCCGGAAATATAATCAGGGACAAGACAAGCCGGTTTGGATTACGGAGGTCGGTTGGCCGACCGGCACCGCGGGAGTGGAGGAAAAAACGCAAACGGATTATTTGGTGCGCGCTTATGTGCAAGCATTGGGAGCCGGCGCCGAAAAAGTATTCTGGTACGATTTAATGAACGACGGGATGCAAGCCGATTACGGCGAGAATAATTTCGGCCTTATTCGGCACCAGAACGACCCTAAAGGCCAGTTCTCGCCGAAGCCTGCTTACGCGGCTTATGGGGCGATGACCCGAGAATTGATAGGCGCCTCATTCGTAGAACGGGAAATATACGATGCGGATATTTACAGCTACAGGTTCGATAAAGACGGCCGGAAGCTAAGAGTCGTCTGGGCCAATACCCCCGTGCAGGCAGCGATTCAAACGAATGCGCCTATTCAAATCACGGATATTATGGGGAACACGGAAACTTTCACGCCGCTTAACGGCAAGGTGTACATGACGCTAACTTCGGAGCCCGTCTACATCCAAAGCGACATCTATGGCATTGCGCTCGATTCGACGTTCGCCCTCAAGGGGGCAGAGGCGGTTACCGCCGAGCCCGTTGCGCTGACGGTGGAAGCCAATAATACATCCGCATCGCCTCTCTCCGCTTCATTCACGGTGGAAGGCTCGACCTATTCTTTGAACGCGGGAGCAGGTGAGGCCGCCTCACAGCCGATTGCATTGCCTGGATTGAGCCAGGAAGGCATTCGCTACGTAACCGGCGATTTGACAGCAAACGGGGATCGAATCGGAAGACTGAAGCAGGCCATTCAGACACTCCCTTCTTACCGGGTCAAAGTCATTCCAGTTATTACAGATGTGAATACGCAGGCGGAGACATTGAAAATACAAATTCAGAATTATTCCAAGCAGCAAGGGCTAGCGGTCAAGCAAGCCGATTGGCAGTTCGGGAACCAATCAGGTACTCAGGATTTGACCTATGTGATTCCCCCGGACATCGCCAAAACGTTCGATATTCCATTAAGCGGCTTTGATTACGGAGTCAGCAACCAAGCGCAAGTAACCGTCCAATTTGACGGAAAATCATCTTTCAATTACGTAGGGAAGTTGGATTTTAATCCGATCTTGTCCGGAACGGTACAAATTGACGGCTTGGCTGACCCTGCTATCGTAGCGTCTCCGCCGCTGGCCCTTTTGTCGCAAGGTACGATAAAAATGCAAAACTATGCGGGCCCATCGGATTTGGACGGCAGCGTATGGTTAAATTGGGATCGGGATCAGTTCTATCTGACTGCAAAGATCAGAGATGATATTCATTTCACTCCCGCAAGCGGAACGGAGATCTGGAAAAATGACAGCCTCCAGTTTGCGGCGATGGCAGGTATCCCCGGCGAGAATTTGGGATGGTATGAATATGGGATAGCTCAAACGTCGCTGGGGCCGCAAATCTATCGTTGGTTTACGCCTGACGGCAGCAACCAGGGACCTGTGACGAACGGTACCTTACAGATTTCGCGAGACGAAGATCAGAAGATCACGGTCTATGAGCTTGCGCTTCCATGGTCTGAGCTTGCACCGATTAAACCGGCAACGAATAGTGTCTTCAGCTTCTCGCTGCTCGTTAATGATAATGACGGTGCCGGTCGCAAAGGGTATATCGAGTGGGGCTCCGGCATTGGCGAAACGAAAGACACCAAGAAATTCAGAACCGTTCAGATCATCCAAGATTCGTCTCCTCCCGTTATAACCATCGAAGGGGTCGCGGCTGGAGAGAGCTACACGGATCAGGTGATTCCGGTTGTGCATGCCGAAGATGCAGACGGCGATCTGCAAACCGTTCGCACGCTTTTGGATGAGGAAATCTGGGCATCCGGCACGCCTATAACCCGCCAAGGGAGTCATACGTTGTTCGTGGAAGCTACCGATCAGGCCGGGAATAGGGTCGAGCAGACGGTTCCTTTCAAACTCTACCATAGCACGGCACTGGCAGCCTCAAGCGCGGAAGGGAAGCTGAACGATACAATTGAGCTCAAGGCAACGCTGCAGAATAAGAACGGTCAACAAATTGCGGGGGAAACGGTCTCCTTCGCCGTATACGGGAATACGGTCGGAACGGCCGTTACCGATGTGAACGGGGCAGCGGTTCTGAACTATACCATCGATTTGGAAGCGAACGCGGATCAGGATCGGATTTACCCGGTTCAAGTCTCGTTCAACCAGAATGATGCGACGTATTTCCTTAGCAGCGAGGGGAGCGGGACCGTTACGGTGAAGCCTTCGTCGAACTCGAATGCTGCGGATGCTCCCGGAAAAGCGGTTTTGTCGGATGATAATGGATATGGCACGGGAATCAAGGACGGGAAATATTCGGTGACCATGAATATGTGGTGGGGAAATAACGCCAGCACGTATAAGCTTTACGAGAATGGCGTGCTGATCGATACCCAAACCCTGACGGCCCATTCTCCGAATGCCCAAAGCGCTGTGACAACTGTTACAAACCGGAATAATGGCACCTACGTCTATTATGCTGAACTCTCCAACGCATCGGGTACGACAAGAAGCGATATTCATACAGTAATCGTCACGCAAGCAGCACCGGCTGTTCCGGTTCTTTCCCACGATAACTGGAACAGTGGCGGAAGCTTCAAGATCAGCATGAATATGTGGTGGGGCACTAACGGTACGGAGTATCGCCTGTATGAAAACGGCATGCTCATTGATACGCAACTGCTTACCGATCGATCGCCAAGCGCCCAGTCGGTCACAACGGCGATCAGCGGCAAACCTAAAGGTACGTATGAGTATCAATGCGAGCTTCTTAATTATGCCGGAGCGACGGTTAGTGAGAAGATCATTGTGATAGTGAAGTAAAATGAAGGGGAGGGCTTGGAAAGTGCCCAAAGTCATGATGGCTTTTCCTCAGGGAAAGCATAAAGTTTTGACAATGAGCTATGATGATGGCAAAACCGCTGATATTAGGCTAGTGGAGATTTTCAATAAGTATGGAATTAAAGGAACGTTCCATCTTAACTCGGGGATGTTTGGTTCAGATGACCGTATATCGGAGAAGGAGGCTGCAGCGCTGTATCGTGGACATGAGGTATCCGCTCACACGATGACGCATCCTACGATTGCAAGGTGTCCGAAGGAACAAATCATAGAAGAAATCTTCGAAGACAGGAAGAGATTGGAGCATGTGGTCGGCTATACAGTAAGAGGCATGTCCTATCCTAACGGTTCTTACAACAAGATAATAAAAGAGATATTGCCTTATTTGGGAGTCGAGTACGCAAGAACAGTGCATAGCACAGGGCAATTCGCGATGCCTGACGATTTGTTGGAGTGGGATCCTACATGCCATCATAAAGCGGACTTAATGAATGTAGCGGAAACCTTCGTAAATTTGAATAAAACGCAATATTTGTACATGATGTACGTATGGGGGCACAGCTATGAGTTCGATCATGATCAGAATTGGCCCTTGATAGAAAGCTTTTGCGAGTTTGTTGGGAACAGGAGAGAGATCTGGTATGCGACTAATATAGAGATCGTGGATTATCTAAAAGCATTTCAAGATCTCAAATTCTCAGCTTCATGTCAATTCGTGTATAATCCCTCCGCGTTATCCGTATGGCTTCAAGTCGACAATCAAATTGTTGAAGTAAAAGGCGGCAGCCAAATTGCATTTACGAGTTAATCTCTGAATTAACAACAAAGCAGCTGTGAGGTTTACTAGGCAGCTGCTTTGTTGTTTTATTTTTCATTGAACTATAGTCGGTGCAGCGCTTTTTTGTATTTGCCGGGACTGCTGCCGTACATCGATTTAAAAAATCGGATGAACGGATACGCATGGTCGTAGCCGATCCGATTGGCGATTTCCCCCATCGTCAAATCCGTCGTAGCCAGCAAATATTGCGACTTCTTCAACCTCTGCGTTTGGATATATTGCAGCGGAGAAACTTGGAAAGCTTGTTTGAATTCTTTATGAAAGTGGGAGGTGGACAAGTACATCAGCTCGGCCAGTTGAGTCACCTTTATTTTCTCGGCAAGATGCTGCTCCACGTAGTCGAACACGGGCTGAAACCGTTGGAACTTCCTTGTATCCTCGAAGCTGCCAATCTTGTACCGGGAGACGGAGAGAACAATTCCCAGCAGAGAGAACATTCGCTGCTTGACCTGCGCCATCTGGTACAAGGATGTGCTGGCGTCGATCGGCTCGGCGTTCATCAAGGCGGTTATTTCGGATTGAAGCCGGCCGATTTTATTTCCAACGTCTGGAGAGGTGACATAAGGAGCCTCGATAAAGTCGAACAGTTGAAAATGGTCAAAAAGAGTGATGTCCAGATTCAGCCAATGCGTGACGTATTGAGGCTCAAGCATGTCGATTTTATATTTGATATTCGGCGGGATAATCAATCCCTGCCCGGGCTCTACCTTATAGCTCGCATTCCCGAGGTGAAGCAGCAGCGGGCCGTCCGTAATTTGGGAAATAAGCGTGAATGGCTGATCGAAACTATGAGATCTCTTCACTTCAAATCGCGTGGTATTGCCCTTCAAATAAGTGAAATCAAGCGAATTCAGTACCGTGACTAGAAATCGGGGATCAGTCATACTTCATCCGCCTTCTTGGAGTAATTACATTTATTATAGTGCAATGCGCAACCGAATCAAACGACATGAAACAGGCTTCCAACAAAGCGTGTATAATATCAGACGATTTGTTATTTCTACCTTCTATTACCCGGTGAGATAATGTTCTCGTGATAGAAATCATGAGGGAGTTGAACCGGAAATGGGCGCTAAACTGAAGATCGGCATTCTGGGCGGAGGGGGCATTTTGACTGCGCATGCCCCAGGCTATACGCGTCTGGCGGATATTTGCGAAGTCGTTGTGGCCGAGACTGACGCAAGCCGCCACAGCGAGATCCGAAGACTGCTGGGCGAGGACGTTGCCATTGTAGGAGATTATACCGAGATTTTGGCCGACAAAGAGGTGGCTGCAGTTGATATTCTTCTTCCGCATTATTTGCACGCGCCTGCGGCAATTGCGGCTGCGGAAGCAGGCAAGCATGTGCTCACCGAGAAGGTGATGGCCCGCAATGTGGAGGAGTGCGATCGAATGATCCAGGCTTGCGAGAAAGCCGGCGTATCGCTTACCGTCTGCCATGACCGACGCTACGATTCCGATTGGCAGGCGCTTAAGCAGGTGGTCGATTCCGGCGAACTGGGCGATATTTTGTTCTGGAAGTTGGAGCACAATCAGAACGTCGTTTTCCCCGAGCGAAGTTGGGTGCGGTCGAAGGAAATGCTTGGCGGAGGTGCCATCATGAGCTGTCTCACCCATCAGATCGATTCGCTCAGATGGTATGAAGGCGAAGTGGATCAGGTGACTTGCATGACGAAGACGGAGCCGGATCGCATGGAGGGGGAAAGCATCGGAGCCGTATTGGCCAAAATGCGATCGGGAGCGTTAGCTATGCTCTCCATTAACTGGTATACGCAATCGCATCACGCACCGGACGGATTATGGTACGAATTCAATCATGTCACCGGCACGAAAGGCGAAGCTTATTATATGAGCGGCAAGGGCACATACGTCAAAATTCATGACGGATCCTCCAAGCAGTTTCACTATGACATGAAGGGCGAAGGAAGCTTCGTCAAGGTGGACGTCAAGAAAGAAATGACAGGCCATCAGCGCTGCATCGAGCAATGGGTGAAAAGCCTGAGAGGCGAACAGGCGGAAATCTTGACCGACGGGACGGACAGCCGTAAAACGGTAGAAGTGGCGGAAGCCGCTTATCGGGCCGAGGAAACGAGGGCGGTAGTCAGCCTCCCCCTGCAACCGGTACGTTGAGAGCGGTAGGCGGACGACTAAAGGAGGACTGGCCTTGAGGATAGGAATCGACAGCTTTACGCTCCGGGAATTGAACCTGAATCCTTATCAGTGTCTCGATTATGCCAATAAACGGGGATTGGAAGGCGTGCAGTTTGGCGGCATGGACGGATTAAGCAGCAAGCGCGATGTAGGTGAAATTCTGCACTTAAGGGATTACGCCGATTCACTCGGAATGTATATCAACGTTTCCGTAGATACGTGCAACCCGTTTCTGTTCCGCCAATCGGAGGAGGAAACGAGAAGCGCAATCGCTCGTGATATTGAAATCTTCGCCAAAGCCGGCTGGCATGAGCTGAGGAGCGTAATCAGCCACAGTGACGAACGATACAAGCACCCCGTTCCGTGGAACACTCATTTATCGAGAAGCTCCGATTTCGTACGAAGTCTGAGACCGGTGCTGGAGGAGTGCGGCAGTCGGATCAATATCGAGAATCACGGCGACTCTACCTTCGATATATTGCACGTCGTTGAAGCCGCCGGCGCGGATATATGCGGCGTATGCCTCGACACCGGGAATACGCTCGTGAATGCGGAAGACCCTGTACTGGCGGCTAGACGG
>PJUD01000304.1_pt1 | contig 32361 bp, 24 predicted proteins | sample 1512341 | NCBI WGS metagenome assembly PJUD01 (sample SAMN08177675, study PRJNA422409) | Feces metagenome, whole genome shotgun sequencing project. | isolation source: Chicken feces (3) enriched on wood chips: beechwood xylan treatment | host: Gallus gallus | place: USA: Madison | collected 2015-01-15 | reverse complement strand
ATGGCGCATATATTCAACAAGATCCCCTTTATGGACGATGTGATGGCCTACTGGTACAATTTTGCCATCATGTTCGAAGCCGTATTCATCCTGACGGCGATAGATGCCGGTACAAGGGTAGGCAGGTTCTTCCTACAGGAAATGCTGGGAACGGTAGTCCCCAGGTTCAACGATAAGAACTGGATGCCGGGAATCGTCATCAGCAGCCTGCTGTTCACCTTTTCGTGGGGCTATCTGGTATATACAGGAAACGTGAGCAGCATATGGCCATTGTTTGGCATCAGCAACCAGTTGCTTGCCGCCTGCGGCCTGATCGTCTGTACGACGATGCTGATCCGTATGAACCGGAAGAAGTATGCATTGTGTGCCGCTATACCGGGAGTCTTTATGGCTTTGATCACGTTTTGGGCAGGTTATGAGCAGGTAGCCCATGTTTATCTTCCCAAAGAGCAGTACCTGTTGTCGTTTCTGGCCATACTGGCCATGGTACTGATGCTGATAGTATTCATAAATACCTTCAAGAGATGGTATAAGCTATTGAATCTCAAAGCAGAAAAAGTTGATTACTATGGAGATAAGGTAAAAGAGCTGGTAGAGCGGTAAGCTGGTAAAGCAAGCAAGACCGTTTATTGGATTTTTATGTATCTATTGAATTTTCCGTCATATACCGGAAGATAAAGGATATCTATTTTATAAACCAAGAATAAAAACTATGAGAAAAATCTATTTAAACCTAATTTGTACAACACTTTTCGCTGTATTTAGTACTGGTGCTATCGCTCAAACTATCCGTTACGTGAAATCTGGTGCTTCCGGTAATGGAACAGGTTGGAATGACGCCGGAGATTTGCAAACTATGATCAATAATTCGGGAGTAAATGATGAAGTTTGGGTAGCTGCCGGAACGTATAAACCTACCGAAAAATTAGATGCAGCCGGAGATGACAGAGACAAGACTTTTATCTTAAAGGCAGGCGTAAAAATCTACGGTGGTTTTGTTGGAAATAATGAAACATCATTGTCTGAAAGAAACGTGGCTGCCAATCTAACTATATTAAGTGGGGATTTGAATAACAGTAATAGCGCAAATGCAGGTGATGCTTATCATGTGGTAGCATCTGCTGGAAATTCAAATAGTGCTCTTTTAGATGGTTTCACTATTCAGCATGGCTTTGCAAATGTTGCTACAGAATTAGCTGGAGTAGCCCGCAATCAGGGCGCCGGAATTAATATCACTAATGAGCAAGCTTCTGTTACATTCAAAAATCTGATTATTAAAAATAACCAAAGTTCTGTTAATGCTGGATCCATTGTTAATGGCGGGGCTGGGGTTTATTTAAAGCTGTCAGGAAGTTCATCAACTTGCGTTTTCGAAAATGTGGTTTTTGATGGGAATATATCCGCTGCAAGTGGTGGAAATATGTATTTTACCTCAGTTTTAGGTTCTCCTACAGTTACTGTTTTAAATTCAAAAGTGTTTGCTGGTCGTGGAACTGGTGGTGCAGGGTTTTATACAATTGGCAGCGAAAACAATGTTCCCAAGCTTAATGTTTTCAATTCCATTTTTTCTGAAAACAGGGCTACAGCCACTGCCCCCAGTGGCGGAGCTTTGTATTTGGGAGGATATTCTAATACAACAGTTGTTAATTGTACATTTTATAACAATTCGGGATCTAATGGTGGAGCTATAGGATATGGTAATACTGCCAGCACTGTGTTAAATTTGTACAACAGCGTATTTAATGCAAATTCAACGAATTCATCTGGTACGACAGCTTCAGATTTAAGGAATCTAACCGGAACAACGATGAATTTACGTTCTAACTTATTTCAATTAACTCCGCCTGAAGATTCAGAGGAAGAATATAAAAACATTGTAAATCCAACCGCGGCTCCTTTATTTTTAAGTACAGATATCAGTAGTTCTAACTTTTTACAATTGGTAGAAGGTGCAGCAACCGAAAAAGGTGATAATAGCTATGTAGTGACTTATGGGTTAACAGCAGATTTGGCAGGGAACCAACGTATTACACACCTGAAAGTAGATTTAGGGGCCTATGAATATCAGGGCACACTGCCTGTGAAACTTAAATATTTTGCTGTTAAAAGATTGGGCAATGCAGCTGAATTAAACTGGATAGTAGCTTCAGAATCAGATAACGACAAGTTTGTGATTGAAAGAAGTTATGATGGACAAAACTTTAATGTTATTGACGAAGTTCGGTCAAAAGGTGATACCGGACAGGCTGTTTCTTACAATTACAAAGATAATGAGCCATTAAACGGAAAAAGCTATTACAAGCTTTCACAAACAGACAGAAACGGAGGTTCTAAAGTTTTAGGTGTAAGGGTATTGAATTTTGAATTATCCATAGCTGGTATTAAAGTCTATCCAAATCCGGCAAAAGATGTGCTGAAAGTTCAGGTTGGTTCTATTTCACCAGCTATAACAAAAGTTCGTTTAGTTTCGCTTACCGGGAACACTTTATTATCAAAACGAATTACCAAATCAGAAGCCGGGCAAGATTTCGAATTAAATGTAAGAGCAATTAATACCGGAACTTATGTACTGTTTGTTGAGTCTGATGAAGGAATTTCAGATAAAACAAAAGTAATAATAGTAAAATAATGATAATTATATATAAAATACGTAGCAATAGAGAAGTTAATCTTTACCTTAAAGTTGGTGAAATGAGAGTCGGGACATGTCTAGCGGAAACAAGTATGATATAAATATGAAAACAAAAAAAACAGTAGTATTGCTTTTGTCAGGCTTATTACTTGTCTCAACAGGTTGGGCACAACATAAAAAGAGCATACAAAAATTAGTACAGGAACCAGGTGCAAAAAAAAGAAATGTAATCTTTATTTTAAGTGATGACCATCGATACGATTTTATGGGCTTTACAGGGAGATTGCCCTGGTTAAAGACACCTGGTTTAGATGCTTTAGCAACAGGAGGAGCACACCTGGAAAATGCTTTTGTAACAACATCTCTATGTTCGCCAAGCCGGGCATCTATACTAACCGGACAGTATTCCCATGTACATACTATTGTGGATAATGTTACGCCGGAACCTGATGACTTAATATATTTTCCACAATATCTACAACAGGTAGGTTATCAAACAGCATTTTTGGGGAAATGGCATATGGGACATGGAGATCATCCAAGAAATGGGTTCAATCATTGGGAAAGTTTTCCGGGTCAAGGTGTATATTATAACCCCACTTTAAATATTAATGGTAAAAAAGTGATCTATAAAGATTCTACCTATATTACCGATTTGTTGACCGAGCATTCGCTGAACTGGTTGAAAAATAGGGATAAATCGAAACCTTTCTTCCTATATCTTTCTCATAAGGCAGTTCATACGCCGGTGTCGCCAGCTAAAAGACATAAAGGGATGTACAAGAATCAGCCTTATCCTTTACCTGTAACTTATTATCAGACACTGGGAGATGACTATAAAAAACTTGGATGGCCAGAGTGGGTTAAACAACAACGTTATAGCTGGCATGGAGTCGATTATCCTTATCATAGTCATGTTGATATAGAGGAAACAGTACAAACATATTGCGAAACATTAATGTCGGTAGATGAGAGTGTTAGCGCGCTGATGGATTATTTAAAAGAAGAGGGACTTGATAAAAATACGCTGATTATATATATGGGAGATAACGGTTTCAGTTGGGGGGAGCATGGGCTGATTGATAAACGCCATTTCTATGAAGAATCTGTAAAAGTGCCGATGTTGGTCTATTGTCCGGAATTATTTGAAGGAGGAACACGAGAAACAAAAATGATTCAGAACATAGATGTGGCGCCTACGATATTGGAATGTGCGAGTATAAAGAAACCTGATTATATGCCTGGCAGATCGTTTATGCCGCTTTTACAGGGAAAAGCCACAGAGTGGAGAGATAAAATTTTTTACGAGTATTATTGGGAGTATGATTTCCCTATGACGCCAACTGTTTTTGGAGTTCGTACCGATAAATATAAATACATTCGTTATTGGGGAATTTGGGATAGTAATGAGTTGTATGACATAGAAAATGATCCTAACGAAACTACTAACTTAATTACCAGGCCGGAATATAAATCCACTGTGCAAAAAATGGCAAAGGAGCTCTTTAGCTGGTTAGGAGAGACTAACGGAATGCAAATCCCATTAAAACCAACAGTGAAACGCCCGTACGGGGATTATAAACACCCTTATAATAATTAGTTTCTTTGTGTTCAGAATAATCCAAAACCCTATTAAGGGTTTTGGATTATTAATTATTTATCTGCTAGTAAGAGAACTTGTATCTGAAAAATACCATGTTTTTATTTACTACACTTTATAGCTCTTGAGGCCCTGCGAGCTTATTCCTGAGAAATTGTATTCCTGTTGAACTATTTGGTTTATTTCTTTCGTTAACGTAAACATTATTTTTAAAATATCTTGTACTTTCTGATAAAAACAAATATGTTTATGTTTTAAAAAATTTTAAACCAATTATGAAATTACTATCTACTAAAAAAATGAACTTTTTATTCTTTGTATGTGCCTTATCAGCTTGCAAAAAAGAAAACAACATCCCTGAAATTGGTAACATAACTGCTAGTAGCAATAAAATTGCTGTAGGTCAGTATATAATCTTAAAATCAACTACAACGCAGGGTGCTGAGATGGATAGGGGGCTAACTTACAACTGGACAGGAACCGATGGATTCCAAAGTGCCGAACCAGAAGCAAGATGGATTCCTTCAAAAAATGGAAGCCAGGCAATTACATTAACCTTGTCAAGTGGAAAGAAATCCACTTCAAAGAGTATGTCATTTAATGTTGTAGAGCCTAATTTTCGATTAGGGTTATGGGGAAATACCCGATCTGAAATACAACTTTATGAATTAAAAGCAGGAAATAAATCAACTTCTCCAAATGAAGAAGCCATGCTTTATGCCGGGGAGAACTCAACAGCTTTCGATGGATATATAATGAATAATAATATTTTGAACGGTGCTGCTACAATTTATACAGCAAGATATTCCACGAACTATGTGCAGTATGTTAATGATTATAATTACTACTTATCAAAATTGATTGCTAAATACGGTACTCCGAAAACCAATTTAATTTATTATAAGACCGAAGCCATAAGAGATGAGATAAGAGCTTATCCCAATAGATTAGGTGAAACAATTGTTAATGGAGATGCCAGTTTACAGGCTACCTGGACTATTGCAGATGCAGATATAGCAATAGTTATTTATAAAAATGAAACTTCAGGAAATTTAACTTTCGGAACAGCTTATACTCCTGCTTTAGGAAAGACTACAGCTGCATTAGAGAATAAGGCGCAGGCTGCTCTGGAAAAGCTTACAAAAGTGTTAAATAATTAATAAGATTGGAGATTCAATAAACTTTATACCTTTTATACACACGTCATGATAAAAATATTGTCATTTGTGATATACATGCTGATATTGGTACTTCACACAATGCCGATAAAAAGTATAGCACAAAACACTGCTTCGGTAAAAGAATTGACTTCATTAAAGACAAGCTCATTAACCAAGTTTATAAATAACTTTGATTATGACTGCGATTATTTCATGATGACGAAAACTGAAGGTACTGCGGTTGCTAAAATGAATCTCTCTATTGATCCGGTAGTAAAACATCAGGGAGCCGGTAGCTTAAAATGCGACTTTGTATTTAAAGGTACTCCAAAGGGAGCGGTAAATGAACGTGTAACTATGCGTAAACTTTGGGGGAATTACCGTCCGGATTTAAGCTTTCATCCACTTGGGCTTTCCATATGGATAAAAAGCGACGCTTTGGCTACCGATAATTTAGTTATTCATCTGTTACAACAAAACGAGGGCTATACTCTGGCAAATGATTCACTAAAAATATTTTCTTTTACCAGCCAAGTAGATTTGAGCCGAGCAGATTGGCAGCAAATCATGATACCGTATACATGGTTTAAAGCCCAAAATGCAAAAGACAAAATAAATTTAAGACGCATTGTGGGGTACGAGTTTATCATAGAAAACACTTCCAATACACCGCATAGCGTGATAATGAATTTTGATAGCTTTGAACAGTTAACTTCATATAAGCCCGTTTTTAAGAGAAATGCAAAATTCAGCAGTATTTTTATCCAATTACATGCCAAGCCCCACGAGAATTTGGATTGGGAAACTACTTTTAGAGCTTATAAAGAGGTAGGGATCGATACCGTAATTATACAGCAGGCAACCCGTCATGATAAGACAGGTTCGATCTCAAATTATAGTGGAACGAAACTACCCGGTATTGTAAAGCGGTATCATATGATCGAAAATGTATTTGACGCTGCTAACAAAACGGATATGAAAGTAATATTGGGACTTAATGCGGGGAAATATCCGGAGAAAAAAAGCGATGCCATAGCTTATGAAAAATTGTTGGAAACCAATAAAGTCATTATAGATGAGTTATATGAAAAATTTTCAAATCATGATTTGATAGCTGGCTGGTACATTTCTGAAGAGTACCATGACGGTTTCTGGAGAGGATGGTGGAAGCCGGAGGACGCATATTTATTGTCTGACTATCAGGAAAAAGTGGCAGCATATGCTAAATCTAAGCCTAAAAAATTCCTGGTTGCTGTTGCGCCAGCTTTGTGGCGGGGTCGACCGGCCGATATGACCTATGATTTCTACAGGCGAATTCTGCAAAAGACACCCAGCGTAGATATTTTATATCTCCAGGATTGTGCGGGAAGACGTAATATCATTAACGAGGATCTCTTGGTTGATCTTCCGAATTATTTTGCCATGGTAAAAAAGGCCTGTGATGAATCCGGTGTACAATTTGGTGTAGATATAGAGTCGTTTACAAAAGGAAATTGTAAAACCACCTACGGCACTAAAAATTGGAAAGATTTAAAACTCCTGGTGGATATTGCTGGAATGTTTACTCAAAACATATCGCAGTTTAGTTGGGCTTCGTTTCGCCCCGGAGTTGGTGCATTTGACGACTACAGAAAATATATTACAGGGAATAGATAATTCTATCACAACGCTGTTTTAATTAGGGACTATGAGCTGTGGTGATTACGTAATCAATGCAGATTGAATTGTGAAAAAAGCATACTGATTTTACCAGGGATCTCTGTTGAAATGGGGGAAGTTATCTTTGTAATGTAATGCTTTAAAGTTAATGTGTTCTGCATTCTCGCCTCGTTACTGGACTTAATCTGTAAAAAATTAAGAAAGAGAAATGCTTCAATATGAGATTTTGTTATATTTACGTTTACGTTAACGAATTGTTTGCAGATACATTTGTTTTATTATGAGCCTAATCTATACTTCCGGCATGCCAGCACTTAAGCTTATTTATGCTAATTATAATAAAGTGTGTTTTGAAATTTAGATCTGCAGGTTTTATTGTTGCTAAATTAATATATATTTGCTAAATTAATATATCTTGTGATGAGTATTCATGCCGAACAACCTTCAGAATGTCCTAAGTGTCTATCGGAAAATATAGTAAAAAGTGGATTGATAAATAATAAGCAGCGATTTAAATGCAAAGAATGTAGTTATTTTTTTACCGTAGGCAAATTGGGTAAAAGTATTGACAATTACTATGTGGTTAAAGCGCTGCAATTGTATTTAGAAGGTATTTCATATAGAGAAATTGAGAGGATCCTTGGTATTAGTCATGTAACGGTGATGAATATTGTGAAAAAGCATTTAGGTGAAAAGCCGTTGATAAACAAGTATAATCCTAGTTATAAAATCATGAGGCATCAGGAATTGCATGAGTTCTTTACTAAAGCAGAAAGTTTAAAAGGAAAAGGAATGATAATTACTGAGTTAGGAGATAAGTATATGGTTATCAATTGGGATCGGTTTAAATAGTTCCTCCGTTCTGAATCGTCTGGAACAATAGCTTAAGGGTATACATTCTTAATAGTCTGATATTCCATCGTTCTAAACTTTAATAATGTATATATATTAGCATTTGTGTATATGTGTTTTGTTTTTGAAATTTCTTATTGTAAAATTTAGTTAAGATTTCGAGCATCCAAAAGAGTTCTAAATCATAACCAAACCTAAATTATATAATATGGCAGAAACACTTCCTAAACAGAAGGTTGACAGTAAAAACCTTTGGAAAGTTATCGGTGTCTCATCGGCGGGCACATTGATCGAATGGTACGATTTTTACATTTTTGGTAGCTTGGCTGTTATTATAGCAACCAAGTTCTTTCCGCAAGACAACCCAACAGCGGCTTTCTTATCTACATTAGCGACTTTTGCTGCGGGTTTCGTAGTAAGACCTTTTGGAGCACTTTTCTTCGGACGTTTAGGCGATCTTATTGGTAGAAAATACACCTTTATGGTGACGTTATTACTGATGGGGTTATCTACATTTGCAATCGGACTTATACCCGGTTACGAAACTATAGGTTTTGCTGCACCCATTCTGGTGTTAATATTACGTCTTCTGCAAGGTCTGGCTCTTGGGGGCGAGTATGGCGGCGCCGCAACTTATGTGGCAGAGCATTCTGAACCTAATAAAAGAGGCCTCCGTACTTCATGGATTCAAACTACCGCAACAGTAGGTCTTTTTATTTCGCTTTTCGTTATTCTGATAACCAGAAACTCTATGGATAAAGCGTCTTTCGAAGATTGGGGATGGCGGGTACCTTTTCTTCTTTCTATCGTAATGGTTATTGTCTCTTATTTCATCAGACGAAATATGGATGAATCACCGCTTTTCAAGAAAGCCAAAGCTGAAGGTAAAACAGTAGCAAATCCTTTAAAAGAATCTTTTGGTAAAAAGTACAACTTTAAGTTTGTATTGCTGGCATTGTTTGGTGCTGCAATGGGACAAGGTGTAATTTGGTATACCGGGCAATTTTATGCGCTCTCTTTCTTACAAACTGTTTGTCACGTAGAGTTTGACCAGACAAATTACATAATTGCTACAGCTTTGATGATGGGAACCGGATTCTTTGTGTTTTTTGGCTGGCTTTCCGATAAAATTGGCAGAAAAGGAATTATGCTGGCGGGTATGCTGATTGCTATTCTTACTTATAGACCTATTTATGATAAAATTTATAAAACGGCTAGTTTAGAAGGAAAAGTAGAAATGACTGATAGAGCAACTACCGATGTTAGTTATTCTACCATTCATGATGGTGCAGACTCTGTTAAAATAACAACTGTACAGAAATTATATGAAGATGGTACGGCCTATCAGGAAATATCAACTTTAAATCTTACCACAAACCAGACAACAGTTAAGAAAATAACCGACTTATCCGGTGGTTCGTTTTGGACGATAGTACTTTTAGTTTTTGTACAGGTAGTTTATGTAGCAATGGTTTATGGCCCTATTGCAGCGTTTTTGGTAGAAATGTTCCCAACAAATATCAGATATACATCTATGTCTTTACCGTATCATATTGGTAATGGTGTTTTTGGAGGGCTTTTACCTGCAATAGCAACTTATCTGGCGACTAAAGCCGAAACAGCGAATAGTATTGCCGCTGCTGCGGGTGATGCGTTGCCTTTTGACAAGCCTCATCTGGAAGGACTGTGGTACCCGATAATTATTGCAGGAATATCCTTCGTTATAGGAATACTGTATATTGATGCCAAACAAAAAGCAAAGGATTAATAAAACCATAAAAAACTAAACGATGAATGCAATAAGAAGATTTTTGGGGATTGTATGGATGATAGTTGGTGCAGTAGCAGGCTATTATCTTTTAGTAAGTCAGGCTATCCCGAAGTTCGGGACCGGTACTACAGAAGATCTCGTTCCGGCTATAATATACAGCTTCATATTAGCGCCTATTATTACAGGAGGGATGTTTGTTTTTGGATTATATTGCCTGCAAGGAGAATATGATTTCGAAGATTGATATTTAAATAGATGAAAGAGCGGTTGAATAAGGAGCGTCTGGTATTTGTTAGTATTATCTTTTCGGTATTACTTACCTTTCCTATGCTCTCCATTTTCAACCGTTCAATTTTTATAAATGGTATACCGCTGCTATATGTCTATTTATTTGGCATATGGCTGTTGTTGATTGTGGTACTCTTCATATTCTCAAAAAGGTATTGATAGATGGGAATAGGAGTGCTCATATCAATTTCTTTTGGTTATTTATTGGTGCTTTTCATGTTAGCCTACAGTGCCGAACGAAATCCGGAGAAGATTGCCAGATTTAAACCTTTAATTTACTCTTTCTCTGTTGCTGTTTATTGCTCGGCCTGGGCTTTTTACGGAAGTATAGGAAAGGCAACCGAAGACGGTCTTGAGTTTTTAGCTGTCTATATAGGCCCTACAATTGCAGCTCCTGTCTGGTTCTTACTGCTCAGAAAAATAATACGCATTTCCAAAGCACAGCGGATAACCTCGTTAGCAGATTTTATTTCTGCGAGATATGGTAAAAAAGCGGGTTTAGGCACTTTGGTAACCATTGTTTGTGTAATAGGACTGGTACCCTATATTGCTTTGCAGATTAAAGCTATAGCCATTACGTTTGGTTTTTTAATAGAAAACGTTACCAGGAAAAATCTCTCTGCTTTGCCAGACACGCAAATACTTCAAAGTATTTCCCTTTGGATTACAGTATCCCTTGCCGTGTTTATCATGTTTTTTGGAACAAGAAAGATAGATTCTGCAGAAAAACACGAAGGTATGGTTGCTGCGGTTGCATTTGAGTCAATAGTGAAATTACTGGCATTTTTAACAGGTGGAATATTTATAGTTTACTTTCTTTTTAATGGAGTTTCCGATGTTTTTCAACAGGCAGCTCAAAATGGTAGCTTTCAGCAGGCATTTCTGATTAAAGAGCCTCAGGGATATATAGATTGGTTAACAATATGTTTATTGTCCGGATTGGCAGTAATACTGCTACCAAGACAATTTCAGGTCTCAGTAGTAGAAAACACAAACGAAAAACATCTCAATAAGTCATTATGGCTTTTTCCATTGTACATGTTAATTATCAATCTGTTTGTGCTGCCTGTTACGCTGGCAGGGAATATGTTTTTTGGGAATTCTGTTCAGGCAGATTATGCTATATTATCTATCCCCTTTTCGGAGAACCGTCAATTTTTAGCTCTATTGGTTTATTTGGGCGGATTTTCTGCAGCAACGGGGATGATAATTGTAGAAACGATTGCCCTTAGCACCATGTTAAGCAATAATCTGCTTTTACCTTTCATCTTAAAAATCAATCCGTTAAAAGAAATTTTTTTAGTAAATGCAGAACGTTCTGTAAAAGTAATCAGAAGATTCTCCATTGTTTTGATTCTTTTACTGGCCTATCTCTATTTTGCCAAAGTTGCGGAAAGCTATTCGCTGGTTTCTACAGGACTTATATCTTTTGCGGCAGTAGCTCAGTTTGCACCAGCAGTTATTGGTGGTCTTTTTTGGAAAGGAGGAAACCATAAAGGAGCATTATTAGGAATTATAATAGGTGTGCTAATCTGGTTTTATACCCTGGTCATTCCGGATATGATTGGAGTAGGCCTCATTCCTGTAGAAATATTAGAACAGGGGTTATTTGGAGTATCCTTTTTGAAACCACATGCATTGTTCGGTTTAACAGCATTATCTCCGCTAACCCATGCCTTTTTCTGGAGTATGTTCGCCAATATAAGTGTCTATGTTTTTTGTTCCTTATTTCTTAAAACAGAGCAATCGGAAAGCGTACAATCTAATTTATTTGTTGATGTTTTCAAATATCAGGCACCTTATGAGCTTTCTGTTCAGAGAAGTGGAAAAGCTAAACTATCCCAGATACTTTTTTTTCTTCACCAGTTTTTAGGAGAAGAAAAAACGCAGCGTTTAATTCAGAAATTTGAACAAAAGTATGAGATAAAAGTAGCGGGTGCAAACGATTATGCAGATCAAAGATTACTCAGCTTTACAGAAAAAGTACTTTCGGGGGTAATTGGAACAGCATCTTCGCGGATCTTGATTGACTCCATATTGAAAGAAGAAGAGATAAGTCTGAGCGAAGTAGTTGAATTAATAAAGGAATCTCAACAGCTTTTATCTCTGAATAAAGAGTTAGAACAAACATCTCTTGAATTGAAGAAAGTGTCCGATTCTTTAACTCAGGCAAACCTGAAAATGAAGGAGACCGAGATTTTAAAGGATGAATTCCTATATAGTATAACCCATGAATTACGAACACCTTTAACTTCTATCAGAGCATTTTCGGAAATATTATACGATAATCCCGAGATAGACGAGCATCAGAGAAAAACGTTCTTAGCGACCATGATTAAAGAAATAGAAAGGCTAAGCAGATTAATCACTCGTGTTTTGGATTTGGAACGCTTAGAGTCGGGGAGAGAAGAGCTTAATAAGGAATTTGTCAATTTTGAAGCATTGGTAAATGAAGAAGTAGAGGCGCTTTCGAAGCTTTTTAATGATAGAAACTTCAAAATAGTTAAGGAAATAAATCTAGCAGGCGATATACTGGCGGATAAGGTTTTACTTTCACGAGTATTACAGAATCTGTTTTCAAATGCTATAAAATATGTAGATGCAGTAAATCCGTTGCTTAAGATTGCTGTGATTGAGTATGAAAACAATGTTAAAGTAAACGTAAGTGACAATGGAAAAGGGGTTGACGAACAGCATAGACAGCACATTTTTAGCAAGTTTTATCAGATCCATTCTTCAAATCATCAGGGAAGTGGATTAGGACTGGCTATTTGTAAGCGTATTGTGGATTTGCATGATGGGGAAATCTGGGTTGATAATACTATAGAAGGAGGAGCTAACTTTTCTTTCGTTATACCAAAAGGACATAAATTATGAATGAGGTAGAGTTAAAAAATAGGAAAATATTAATTGTCGATGATGATCCCTCGATTGTAATGTCTCTGGAATTTCTGCTAAAGAAGTCGGGATGTGAAGTTTTCATCGCTGCGAATGGTAGGGAAGCAATGGAAAAAGTAAATGCCCATGAGCCCGATTTGGTACTTTTAGATATCATGATGCCGGAAGTTGACGGTTATGAAGTATGCGAGTATGTCAAAAAAAATTATCTTATGACCGCTATAAAGGTTATTTTTATATCTGCAAAAAGCAAAGACGAAGATATTAAGAAAGCCTATGCAAAGGGAGCCGACTTATTTGTCATAAAGCCATTTTCTACCCGGAGATTATTAGAGAAAATAGCAACCCTGTTAAACGAGAAAAAATAAACACACTAAATATTACTAAATTAAACAAAGATGGATTTGAGAATTAGATCGTTTGAAGAATACGAGAAAGCTTACAAACATAGTGTAGAGCAGCCTGAAGATTTTTGGGCTGGTATTGCTGAGAATTTTGTATGGAAAAAACGATGGGACAACGTTCTTAATTGGAACTTTAAAGAGCCGAACATTAAATGGTTCGAAGGTGGAAAACTAAACATTACAGAAAACTGTTTAGATAGACATCTCGAAGAAAGAGGAGACGAACCGGCAATTATCTGGGAGTCTAATGACCCGGAAGAACACCACCGTGTGTTAACTTATAAAAATCTGCATGATAAAGTATGTCTGTTTGCTAATGTATTGAAGAATAATGGTGCAAAAAAAGGAGACAGGATTTGTATTTATATGCCCATGGTTCCGGAGTTAGCTATTGCTGTTTTAGCATGTGCGAGAATAGGAGCTATCCATTCTGTTATTTTCGGAGGTTTTTCTGCACAGTCGATTGCAGATAGAATCCAGGATGCGCAGTGTAATATTGTGGTAACTGCTGATGGATCATTCCGTGGAACTAAAGAAGTTGGACTAAAGAATGTAATGGACGATGCTCTGGTTGTATGTCCTTCAGTTCAGAAAGTAATTGTTTTAACAAGAAGCCGTACGCCGGTTTCTATGATAAAGGGGCGCGATGTATGGTGGCAGGATGAAATCAATAAAGTGGAAACTCTGGGAATGATTGAATGCCCCGCGGAAGAGATGGATGCAGAAGACCCTTTATTTATTCTTTATACTTCTGGCTCGACAGGAAAACCGAAGGGTGTAGTGCATACTTGTGGAGGATATATGGTTTATACGGGTTACACGTTCCAAAACGTGTTTCAGTATAATCCGGGAGAAGTTTATTTCTGTACTGCCGATATTGGTTGGATTACCGGACACTCGTACATAGTATACGGACCGCTAGCACAGGGTGCAACCTCTTTAATGTTCGAAGGAATCCCGACATGGCCGGATGCGGGCAGGTTCTGGGAAATTGTAGAGAAATTTAAAGTAAATATATTGTATACCGCACCTACCGCAATCAGATCATTAATGCAATATGGAACAAGCTTCGTAGAAGGAAAAGATTTAAGTTCTTTACGTGTATTAGGATCTGTAGGAGAACCAATTAATGAAGAGGCCTGGATTTGGTTTAACGAGGAAATAGGTAAGAAAAAATGCCCTATTGTAGATACCTGGTGGCAGACAGAAAATGGAGGTATTATGATTTCGCCTTTGGCAGGAATAACTCCAACAAAGCCATGTTATGCTACATTACCATTGCCTGGAGTTCAACCAGTTTTAGTTGACGAAAAAGGAACCGTATTGGAAGGTAATGGAGTATCTGGTAACTTATGCATTAGATTTCCTTGGCCTGGAATGATCAGAACCACTTATGGTGATCATGAGCGTTGCAGAACCACTTATTTTGCAACTTATGACAACATGTATTTCACAGGAGATGGTTGTTTAAGAGATGAAGATGGTTATTATCGAATTACCGGAAGGGTAGACGATGTAATTAACGTTTCCGGACATAGAATTGGTACAGCGGAAGTTGAAAATGCAATTAATATGTTCTCAGATGTTATCGAGTCGGCTGTAGTGGGATACCCTCATGATATTAAAGGACAAGGTCTTTATGCTTATGTTATTTTAGCGAAAGAACCCGGTGACATTGAATTGATGAGAAAAGATATTTCTGCAACGGTGAGCAGATTAATTGGCCCTATTGCTAAGCCAGATAAAATTCAGTTTGTATATGGATTGCCGAAAACAAGATCTGGTAAAATTATGCGTAGAATTTTGAGGAAAATTGCGGAGGGAGATGTGTCTAATTTAGGCGACACCTCTACGTTACTGGATCCTGCAGTTGTAGACGATATCAAGAACAATCGTTTATAATACTTTTGAAATTTTGTTTGTGGCATAGTATTAGTACATGTTGTACGAAAATATGAACATCTAATACGAAAAAACTATGGACAAATTAGAATTGAAAGGAAAATGGAACGAGTTGAAAGGTAAAGTTAAACAAGCATACGCTGATTTAACTGATGATGACCTTACATATGAGGAAGGAAAAGATGATGAATTGCTGGGCAGAATACAGCAAAAAACAGGCAAAACAAGAGATCAGGTGGTTGATTGGTTAAAAAGTCTGTAAATTAAAAAAAGAAGAACTTATTGTTAAATTTCTTCTTTTTGGCACAGAACTTGATATTATGTTGATATAAGATTTTAGACAGTCTTATTCATACGTTTAGGTTTAGGTTTAGTAAAGAAAGGAAGCAGCGATTGCTTCCTTTTCTTTTTGGTCTAAAACACAGGGCCAATCCTGGAATAGCCTGATTGTTATCGCTCATGTACTTTTTGTTTTGACGACATTAACTTATCTTTCTGATTTTTAGTATATTTACGGCACTGATCTTCGTATATATCGTCTATTGGGGAGTGTACAGAATATACAACGAGCTCTACTTTATAACACATCATTCTTCCCTAATATTTTTCATATCTTAAGTAAAAAGTCCGTAAAAGTCCACAAAACTCCGTAAAAGTCCGCTAAAGTCCGTTATGTACCGGACTTGGTTCGAGATTGGTTCGCACTTGACCCGTACCTGTTTCGAGTGTTGTCCGATAAATCTTCGACAAAGGTTCGGCGCTTGCCGAAGCGCAGTCGAAGAATTCCCGAAGAAATGGGTGGTTTTGTTGAAGAAAACTGGAATGTCACTCGAACAAAACTCGAGGCCTTGTCAGATTTGTTTCGAATCTGTCCCGAGCCAATCTCGGAATGTTTGATCCTAAAATGGCTATACAGTAGGTTATATAGGATTGTTCTTTTCCAACATCGTCTCTGGAAGGACGATGTGTGTAAATTCATAGTTCTTACATCTCCATATGATTAGTCCCCAATCCATGTCTTTATTTGTAAAGAATTGAAGGTCTACATGGAATTCCATCCATACATTATCTACGTTTAACAGGTCGTCCCAGGAAAGTAATATGCGTGTCAAATACCATAGAATGCATGGTATAGCACATGTGTATGGATTGGAGCGGGTGTCTTTCCCGGAACTGAAATTCGTTCCAGTTGTCGTTGAAGAAATCGTCATCATAATCCGATTCTTTCGCTAAATTAGTCGATAATATCCTGAAAGTAGCAGGCGATTTCCTTACCCTTTGTATGATCAGACTGTAACGGTTGATGGCTTCTCTTTTTGACATTATTTAATTATCTGCTCCATTACAAATATAGAAACATGACTAAAACAAAAGATGTCTTAGTTGCCAGTGACTGAGAAATAACAAAAAAGGATGCCTTTTACTTAGACATCCTTATTCTTATTACGAATATCTATATTTATTTAAACTTCTTTTTTAATTGGTTTTTTCTTCATTTTATTTATCCAGATAAGTACACCGGTTACAGGAAGACTTGTCGCTATAAGACAGGCAATAAAATACAAGATTTTAGAAAACATTCCATATACATCACCAATATGCAATGCTTTGATAGAACTACTTATTCTTTCGTTAAATGGTTTGTCTTTAAAAATCTCTTTTTCCAGAATTGCGCCAGAGTATTGGTCTAAAACCAATTTATCTCCTGCTGCCGGAGCGAAAAAACCAATCTTGTTTTTCGTGATATTTACTGTTGCCGTTGAATCCGCAGGAAATATAATATTATAATCTCCTTTATATACCAGTTCCTTATCCGCTATAGCAATAATTTTTTCTATACTTAACGGTTTGATGTCACTTTTAGAAATAACAGATTGTGGCTTCGCCTCATGCGCTGTATTTTTCTGCTCTTGGTGTGTTCCAAGTATTTTTCTTAACCCCTCTCTATACCATTCAAATGACCATTGAGGGCCGGTTACTCCCATAATGAATAATAGAATACAGCTATAAAGGCCTAGTGTATTATGCAAGTCATGATTGGTCCTTTTCCAGCTTCCTCCCGTTTTTATCTTAAGTCCCTGTTTCCAGTTGCGTACTTTTGCAGGTACCCAGATAATCATTCCGGTAATTACGCCAAGAGTAAAAAGTATAGTTGCAGTTCCGGTGATGTAGCTGCCTAATTTTCTGTTTTCCAGCCCTTCAATAATAGGTTCTTCAATTTTGTCCAGTAATAACCAGCGGTGCAAACTGAACATTTTTTGCATGAACTCGGCCGTAGCAGTTTTAGTGCCTTGTTGGTCCCCTAAAACGGTGCCGGTGTAGGGGTTAATCATAAACTGATTACCACGGCCGCCTCGACCCCGTTCACTTTGATGATTTCCACCTTCTTTTCTTTTGCCATGTTCATTTGAAGGTTTATGTTCGTCAGCGTGAGCAACTAGATGTCCATGAGCGTTATTTTCCCTTCTTTCTCCTTTTTGGAATGCTTTCCCTTTTTTATGATTATTTGAGTGTCCATGAGCCAACCGCTCTGATTTTTTATGATCCTTACTTTCACTATCTTCTTTTTTTCGTACCGTGAAAGCATAACTCCGGGTTTCATCATAAGGGATTTTTACAGCGCTTACATTGCCTTTGCTCTCTTTTTTTACAATGCTATACAAATCTTGCACACTCAGTTTGGCATTACCAGGATCCACTTTATAAAGATGGGGGGCAGCCATTTCACGAAACTCTGTATTGAAAACGTAAATAGTTCCGCTTAAACAAACCAACAATACTATGATACCACTGGCCAGTCCAAGCCAAAGATGGATGTCGTTTAAAAACTTACGGACTCTAGACCAGTAGGATTTCTCTTTTGCCATATTTTGAGTGTGTCTTTAAAAATAAAAAGCAGGTGTTGGAATTCCAACACCTGTATTTTTTTGAATAGAATTTTTTGAATTAATAAGCCCCTAAGTAGAAACTACCTGATTGATTTTTAAGCTTAGCTCCTTTGGTAATCTGCTTTGTTTTCCAATTAACCAAATATAAATTACCATCAATACCGTTTGGAGTCATCGGAACGTATGCATAATCACCTGCTACACCAATATTTTGAAATTGAGCAAAAGTACCCGTAATAGCTGTAATGCCTTGTGATGTATTTGCTGATCTACCTGAAAATCCAATATCAGTTTGATTCTCGGTATTCAATTTTGTAGCTGTTTTTGCTTCTAGATCAACTAGAGCTAAATAGCCACCATCAATCCCGGTTTCAGTATATAACACTATACCTACATCATCTTTAATATATCTCCATGCTCTGATAGCGACATTATTACTGGTCCCAAGCGCTGTTTTTAAATTAAAATCATAAGTATTATCATACTCATTAGTTGTACTGCTAATACGCAAAATTTGAGATCCAGATGTTGCTGTTGCCTGATAAACATTACCATCTGTTCCAACATACTGCGTCATAGTACGATAAGAGTGATTATTCACTTTGCTTTTTTCGGAGTAAATTAATTTAGGATTTGTTAAAGATGGATAATCAACAACTAAAGTGGCAGTTCCAAGTTCTCTAACTACACCTGAGGTAGACCAGGTTTGAGCTCCGGAGTTATTTACAGTGGAAGGAGTAGAAATGTTAATCCTTGTTAAGTTGCAGCCAATGAAAATTTTGTTTTTAGCGGCATTTAGAACAGGAACATCTATACGCCCAATTTGATAACCATTTTTGGTTTGCTCAGGTGTGAAGGGAATTTCAAATTCGGTTTGTCTGCTTATTTGCGGATCATTTAAATTTAATACTGCTATTTTTGCGGTACTTTTAACGTCTTCGAAAATTGCACCGGCGCCGCCTTTATTGTCTTTGGCTATAACTGTTGATGATGCATAAACACCTACTCCCAGACCTTCTGCAGCTACTACCCATCGTGGAGCTGATCCAAGGATAGGTTCTGTATCTACTTCTTCACGAGTGTCGGTAAAATTTTTCTGACCTTCAACTTTGTATTTATTAAAAATACCACCATCGTTTCCTGTATATTGGATATTGTACAAAAAATTCCCATTTAAAGATCCCTGAACTCTGGCAGTCCGTTGAGATCTTAACGGATAACCATTGCTAAAAACATTCACTTCAAAATTTGGGTCTTTTGCCTGATCAAGTGTTATGGCATAAGCCATAGTCCCCCCGTTTCCTGCTTCTCCTTCTGCGTCTGGGAAAGCAGCTGTTAAGGTTATATACTTTCTGTCCCAAATATCTGGACCAGATGCCGGAACGTTTTCCGGACCTTTATCTTTTTTACAAGCACCTAAAGTACCGATGGCTAGTACAGAGCCAATCGCTGCTATTTTTAGAAAGCTGGTTTTCATATTGTTTATTTATTTTGTTTATTTATAGTGTAATTTAGTTTTATATAAAAGGCTCTTCCTGGTTTCTGAATACCAAAGTTGTCATACACTTCCGCATTCAATATATTTTTACAATCTAAACTGAGAACCATTTTTCCGGAGGGAAAGCGATAATTGGCTCCTAAATCGTGAGAGAATTGTGTTGGTGTAGTAAACCATTCTGATTCCATCCAAATGGTGCGAAACGGAGCAACATAACCGGTGTTATAGTATAAATTCATTACTGATTGTTTTTGAAAAATACTATTCAGGCGATATTGTATATTGCTGTTTACTGTAAAAAAAGGTTCATTAGGTACTTGTTTGTTATATAAACTATGTGGATTCCCTCTTTCATCTCTTTCTAACTTAAACAAAGAGTTAAATTTGGAGAAGTTTAACATTGCATTCAGTTTGTTATTATAGATGTAATTAATTTCTGCTTCAAAGCCAACTGACTGCGTTCTGGAAAGATTGTCAAACTGAGTAATTTGTATATCTTCAACTTGATTTTCTCTTCCTTCAATAACAGCTTCCTCGCGGGTCTTTAATACAATTTTATCATAGCCGTTTCTCCAAAATGCATTTCCGTATAGTGAAAATTTATGCTTACTTGATTTTGCAAAACTATAGCGTGCACCCAAATTATAGTTTATTGTCATCTCAGGTAAGATTTCTGGATTCGCTAATAAATTGTTTTCTGGCTCACCATAAATATGACGATCAGTTGGCATGATAAAGGATTTCTCTGCAGAAAGTATCAAAAAGCCATTACTAATAGGTTCATAAGACAAGGTGCCACCAAACCCCTTATTATTCCTTTTGCTTCTACTTTTTTCATAGACCATCACACCGCTAGTCTCACTAATGGGCAAATTTTGATCTGCCTGATAGATCGCGTATTTACCAAAAATATTGGTTCTTAATTTTCCATTAAAAATTTCCGATTCATAATTCATAGCCCAAATGTTCGTTGTCAGTTCATTTTGGGTTATCCATTTGCTTCTATCCGGATTTAATAAATCTTTATCGTTTCTATTGAATTTTTCAAAATTATGATTCAAAGATATCCGATGACCAGATAGAATAGTATAAGCCAGATTCGAACGAATATTAAATATTGCCCGGTCTATATCACCTATTGCTGCATCTCCTTGTTGTCCTTTTCCTGGATTATAGCCATAGTATTCGGGGGGACCTTCTGAGTTTTTAATTAGTAATGTGCCATCCCAATTGTATTTTAAACTTACTGTATCTTGTAAATAGGTGCTTCGCTTGCTATGTACTGCATTTACATTAAGGCTAAGACCATCTAGAAACAGGTTTCTCTTAATATAATTTAAACTAAAGACATGGGCCTGATATTCATTAAAGCGTCCAAAATAAGGCTTCGTCATTGTGATTCCATGTGGAGTTTCTTTATAAGAGTCTGACATATTATAACCAATAAATACTTGATCCGCCCATTTGACATCTGTAAAACCCACTTCAAAACGCCCCCCTATAGTTTCAAACTTGTCGTTAGCTCTTTTAGTGCGATAGTTTCTGATAATACGTCCACCAGGTAAGGTATACTTGGAAAATTTACCCCACATTTCGTAATTATTGTCTGAATGACTATAAAATCCCGAGGCCCTGGCTGTAAAACCATTTTTTTGACTACGATATAATGTGCCTATATCTGCTTTGTAAGTATTAAATGATCCATAAGAAACAGATGCTGTTATATTATTAGCCGAGACATCCTTTTTCATAATTACGTTAATAGCTCCACCTACATAATTACCGCTTAAATGAGACGGAAGTACACCTTTGTAGACTTCAATACGTTCTATCATTGAGGGTGGAATATTATTTAAATTAAAAGAAGATCCATATGTCGACATTTCAATACCATCTAAGAATAAACCTATCGCACTTCCTGACATGCCATTAAGATTATATTCTATAGGAGAGCCTTCACCTCCATTTTGTCTTACGCGTACCCCAACTGTTCTATCTAACAGTTCATTCGTCGTCAAATTTCTCAATGAGGCTTCTTTCGTTTCTATAATAGCTACAGCAAAACCACTTGTTTCTAACTCTTTTTTCTCAGTTTTTGCTACTATACTAACTTCTTTTAATTGTCTGTTTTCTTTAACAGTTACTGAAACATTAAACTGACAGACTGGACGGTCAACGATTATTTCAGCAGATTTAAGCTCAATTTCAATAGAGCTGATTTCTAAACTATATTTTCCAAAAGGTATATTCTTAAACAGAAAGTTCCCTTTTTCATCTGTTACGGTTTGTTTATTCAAGCCTTTAATAAATACCATTGCACCTTCTACTGCTGTGTTGTCGCCGGAAGTAACTTTACCAGAAATATGACCTGATTTCTCCTGAGCAAACGTATTGAAGGATAAAAGAAATAGTAAAGAGAGTAAATAGTATTTCATTCTATGATAAAAAAACCAATTTTTCTTTAGAAAAAGTCTAAATAAAGCTAAATTGCGGTCGCAAATATATCTCTATAGCTATTATATAGAATGACTGCATATGGAGATTTTATGACGTAAAAAGAAAAAACAGAATCTATTCGTTCTATGGCTATCATAATGGAAGAAAAGAAATTAGAGATCATTACAGAAGATTCGTTTACTGATGGGAGTCTTTTCTTTAAAGATTTTTTATTGAAGCACTATTGTTATAGTAACGACAAAGCAGGATCAGCCAGATTTTTAACTAATGACGAAGTTGTAGTTATTCAGTTTTGCTTACAGGGAGAGTGTTCATATCGAAGTACTGCGGGGAAAGAAAGTATTACATTTAAAAGTTCAGAGTATAATATTCTTTTTGTTCCAAAAGGCGAACTGTTTATTAGTTACACAGATCAAAATCTCGATTTTATAAATATATATATCGAAAAAGAATTCTTCTTCAGATATATTCCTGATAATCACAAGCTGTATAAACAAAAAAATATAAAAAAATTTAGCGCATTTAGTTCAGACAATTTACATATTACCCCTAAACTGCGTAGTGTTTTGGATGATGTAAGCACTTGTGGCTTTGACGGGCACTTGAGAACATTATATACAAAGGCAAAGATTATAGAAGTTATTGCGCTGCAACTGGCCCAGTACGAAGAGGAAAAGACAGTACCTTCCGGATTGAGTACTATCGAAGTAGATAAAATGAATTTGATTAAAGAGTTGATAGACCATAACCCGGATCAATCTTTTTCATTGGCTTATCTCGCAAGACAGGCAGGAACTAATGAACAATATCTTAAAAAACACTTTAAAATATTATTTGGTTATACGGTATTTGGTTATATCCTATCCTGTAAAATGCAAAAAGCTAAAAATATGCTTTTATCAGGCGAGTATCTCATTTCCGATATCGCTGAGTCTATGGGTTATAAACACGCAACACATTTTACCAGTGCATTTAAGAAGTTTTTTGGCTATTTACCCCAAACTTTAAAATCCAGGAAAGTACTCAGTTTTTTTGCTTTGAGTGAGTTGTTAAGACTTGATTTTTTACTATTGTGTTGATTCGTTCCGAATTATACTACTGAATAGTAGGATACTGACGTGAAATTTAAAGAACTTTTCTATTTCTGATAAACCTGGTTGTATCGTTATAAAAGCGAGCATGATATACCATTTTGTTTAAACGGCGCTAGCCTACCATTCTTTATTTTCTTTCCTATATTTGTTTAATGAAGAAAAATAAGCCCACCATTTTAGTAGTTAACGATGACGGTATCATTGCTCCTGGAATAAAAGCGTTAATTGAAGTTGTTAAGGAAATTGGTAACGTTGTTGTTGTGGCTCCGGACAGTCCGCAATCAGGAACCGGCCATGCCATTACCATAAGCAAGCCATTACGTTTAGATCAGGTGGAGATGTATGAAGGAATAGAAATGTGGAAATGCTCCGGAACCCCGGTTGATTGTGTGAAACTAGCGGTGAATAAGGTTTTTAAAGGGAAAAAGCCAGATATATGTGTTTCTGGTATTAACCATGGGCTCAACAGTTCTATTAATGTAATTTATTCGGGGACCATGTCTGCTGCGGTAGAAGGAGCTATCGAAAGTATACCTTCTATAGGCTTTTCTCTGGACGATTTTTCATGGACAGCAAATTTTGAACACTGCAAGAAATTTGTCGAAAAGCTTGTATTACAGGTTCTAGAACATGGACTTCCGCAAGGTGTTCTGCTTAATGTAAATTTTCCGGCAGGAGAAGATATTAAAGGTTTAAAGATCTGCCGCCAGGCCAATGCCAAATGGAAAGAAGAGTTTGACGAAAGAACAGACCCTTACCATAGAAATTATTATTGGTTAACAGGTGTTTTCCAGAATTTTGATAAGGGTGAAGATTCTGATGTATGGGCTTTGCAACATGGATATGCATCGGTAGTTCCTGTACAATTCGATTTAACTGCACACCATGCGATGTCAATTTTAAATACCTGGGATTTAAATGTTTAAAAACGATTCGGTCTGGTTGGGTATGTTGTATGGTTTGGGCTTACCTTCTCTGGCTTTCTTAATTGTAGACTATTTGAAAAATAATATTGAGATTCTTAAGAAAGCGGATTTATTGTATATAGGATGTGTTGCTTTGAATTTTATCATATTTAATCAGGCATCAAAACATTACAAAGAACGTACGGCCAGAGGTATTTTAGCTTCGACATTCATTTGCGCGCTTATATTTGCTTATTATAAGTTTTTAGTTAGTTAGCAGATCATTGGTTCATTAAATTTATTTAGTATGGCAGGCGCTTTAGGTATTTCTCTATTTTGTTTTTTAGATTTTTCAGTCTCTCCAAAAGAATGCCTTTGGTATCTGTCTCACATCTCATATCTAAAATCTCATATCTAAAAAATGAAATACTATCTAATAGCGGGAGAGGCATCTGGTGATTTACACGGCGCCAATCTAATAAAAGCATTAAAAAAAGAAGATCATGATGCTGAATTTAGATTCTTTGGCGGAGATCTTATGTTAGAACAAGGCGGTACATTAGTAAAGCACTACAAGGATATGGCCTTTATGGGCTTTGTAGAAGTATTATTGAATCTTTCTACAGTGCTTAAGAATATTTCTTTTTGTAAGCAAGATGTCCTCGTTTATCAGCCTGATGTGTTGATATTGATAGATTTCCCCGGTTTTAACCTGAAAATTGCGGAGTTTGCTAAAAAGCACAATATAAAAGTGTTCTATTATATTTCTCCAAAGGTTTGGGCATGGAATCAGAAACGAGTAGTGAAGATTAAGAAGGTTGTAGATAAGATGTTTTGCATTTTTCCGTTCGAAGTAGATTTTTATAAGAAATGGGGAATGGGGGTTGATTATGTAGGTAACCCGCTGTTAGATGCTATTCATGAATTTAAAGCAAACCCGAATTTTAGAAATGAACATCAGCTCGAAGGAAAGAAAATAATAGCGCTCTTACCAGGAAGTCGGAAACAGGAATTAAACTATTTGTTACCAACGATGATTTCTATAACAGATAAATTTCCGGAATATCAATTTGTTATTGCAGGAGCACCAAATTTTTCAAGAGCAGCTTATGAAGCCTATATGCAGGGGAAAAATATCCCTGTAGTTTTTGGGCAAACATATGATCTGTTAAACAGTGCTCATGCTGCCGTAGTGACATCTGGAACAGCAACATTAGAAACTGCACTTTTTAATGTGCCCCAGGTTGTAGTTTATAAAGGTAATGCTATAACCATTGGAATAGCAAAACTGTTAATTAAGATAGGGTTTATTTCTTTAGTAAATCTTGTTGTGAATAGGGAGATTGTAAAGGAGCTTATTCAGGAAAATTGTAATAACGAAAAGTTATCAGAAGAATTGGAGAGGATATTGTCTGGTACCGGAAGGGAAAGAATGTTTGCCGATTATGAGGAATTAATGATAAAAATGGGAAAACCGGGAGCTTCAGAAAAAACTGCACAATTGATAATTAATTATTTGAGTTAATCAAAAAAATTATAATATTTGCGCCACGCAATGGGGAATTAGCTCATCTGGCTAGAGCGCTTGCCTGGCAGGCAAGAGGTGACCGGTTCGATCCCGGTATTCTCCACATCATTTAAAAGCTTCTCGATTTTCCGGGAAGCTTTTTCAGTTTATAACATTCAGTTTTATATTATTACAAGCAGATTTTTTATTTTAGTTAAGTGACGTATAATCAAACCCAAATAAAATATGGAATTAATAACTGTAAAAGTGTTTGATAATTCAATTGAAGCTCATATACTGAAATCAAGACTTGAAAGTGAAGGAATAGATTGTTTTATTTTCGATGACAATATGGTTTCATTAAATCCATTATATAATGTTACTCTTGGGGGAATTAAATTGAAGGTTAGAGAAGTTGATGTTGAGCAGGTAAATACTATTATAGACCAGATTGATAGTTTAAAATCCGTAGATGATAACGACCAAATTATCAAATGTCCAAATTGTGATTCTACAGATTTATATACTGGATATAAATCAATGAAAGGTACAAAAGGTATACTCTCTGCAATTGTTTCATTCCTGTTTATGGTATTTCCGATTTATTATAAAACCGTTTACAAATGTAAAGTATGTGGTGATGAGTTTAGGAGAGAATAAGATAGAATCGACACTTTTTTATTTTCCTAAGCTAATATGCTATAATAGAATGTAAATATCAGATAATAAAAAAATAGGCTCTTCAGATACTTTTGTTTAATATATTTGGTATCCCAATTATTTAACTTATGTCAATTATCTCAGAATCTCAGAATTCATCTCTAGTGAACGAAACAGGAACAGCTTCGAAGACTAAATACTTAATACCGTTTATTTTAGTAACAACTTTGTTTTTCCTTTGGGGAATGGCTCATAACCTGGATTCCATTCTTATTCCGCATTTAAAAAAAGCATGTCAGCTAAATAACCGTCAATCTACTTTGATAGACACTGCAGTTTTTATGGCTTATTTCCTAATGGCTTTGCCAGCAGGTATGATTTTGAAAAAATGGGGGTATAAAAACAGTTTGCTATTAGGTTTATTGATATTTTCTGCAGGTGCTTTCTTGTTTGTTCCTGCTGCAAATACAAGAGCTTATGAGTTATTTTTGATCGCCTTGTTTATTATAGGCTGTGGTTTAACTTTATTGGAAACAGCTGCTAATCCGTATGCGGCGGTTTTGGGACCAAAAGAGACATCGACTTTCAGATTGAATCTGGCAGCTTCTTTTAATGGTTTAGCTGCAATGGTAGCTCCTATTGTAGGCGCATTATTTATTCTTTCGGGGCAAGAGCATACGGCAGCGGAATTGGCTGCTATGTCAGAAGCAGATAGATTGGCTTATCTAAATTTTGAGGCTAGTTCAGTAAAGATGCCTTATATCATATTGGGCACATTCTTATTGGTAGTTGCTTTGTTATTCTATTTTATCAAATTCCCTGAGGTAAAAGTAGAAGACGATAGCCAAGGTGAGAAAAAAAGTTTGTGGGCCGCCTTAAAGCATAAACATTTAAGCTGGGCTGTAGTATCTCAGTTCTTTTATGTGGGAGCTCAGGTTTGTGTGACCAGTTTCTTTATCAGAATGGCACAACAAGGAGCAAATTTCGATGAAAAAACTGCAGGCTATTGGTTAGGTGTTTATGGATTATTATTTATGGGAGGCAGATTTGTTGGAACTTTCCTGATGAGAATATTTAAACCAAATGTATTATTGGCCATTTTTGCTGTCTGCGCAGCTTTATTAAGTATAATTGCTATAACTGGTGAAGGTGTAATCGTGATTTACGCTTTAGGCGGATTAGGATTCTTTATGTCTATTATGTTCCCTACAATTTTTGCTTTGGGTATTACAGATTTAGGTGAAGAAACTAAAGCCGGCTCTTCCTGGTTAATTATGTCTATAGTTGGTGGCGCAATTCTGCCTTATATTATGGGAACTGTGATTGATTTAAATCATGATAACATTCAAGTAGGTTATATTATTCCGTTTGTTTGTTATTTAATCATTCTGTATTTTGCTTTGGCAGGGCATAAAGTGAGAAATAAAGTCGCTTAGTTTTTTGTTAATATGAACGGCAACATCGTATAATCCTTAGAAAACTTCTTACAACATTTAAGCGTGTCAAAATATTAGCTTTGGGTTATTTTAGATTATCATCTTTGTAAAATGGGTGATAATCTAAGAATAACTTGAAACTATTAGAAAGATGCGTACCATTAGCTATTTGTTAGTTCCGTTTTTATTGTCGTTTTTTAGCATAAATCTTTCATTTGCTAAAGACGATAATAAAGTCAATATCATTGTAGAGTCCAAAGAACCCAGAATACTTTTTGGTGCGGAAAAATTAATTGTAGCATTAAAAGGTGTCGGTATAGAAGCTAGTTTGGCTCCCGGTAACAAAATCAACACTAAGCAAAAAAATATAGTAGTAGCAACACAAGCGGCTTTATCTCCTGCTCTAAAAAAGCAAATTCAATTAGCGAAATATCCAAGCGCCAAAGAAAGTTTTGCAATAGCTTCATTTGGTAAGAACAATAGCTTATTATTAGGAGCAGATGCTTCTGGTGCTTTATATGCATGTTTGGAATTCGCTGATAAGATAAAAGCAGCTAAACAGATTCCGGCATCTTTCAATCTATACGATGCTCCGGAAATGGTATTGAGAGGGACAGCAATTGGTATTCAAAAACCTGAATATTTGCCTGGAAGAGATGTTTATGAATATCCGTATACTCCAGCATCTTTTCCATGGTTTTATGATAAACAGCATTGGATAGATTATTTAGATATGTTGGTGGAGAACAGATACAATTCTTTGTATTTGTGGAACGGGCACCCATTTTCGTCATTAGTAAAGCTGAAAGATTATCCTTATGCTTTAGAAGTTGATGAAGCTACATTCAGGAAAAACGAAGAAATTTTTAAATTTCTGACTGAGGAAGCAGACAAACGTGGAATCTGGGTTATCCAGATGTTCTACAATATCCTGATCCCTAAACCTTTTGCAGAAAAGCATGGCTTGAAGACTCAGGATAGAAACCGTCCAATAATTCCTCTAATCGCTGATTATACCCAAAAATCTATTGCTGCTTTTGTAGAAAAATATCCAAATGTAGGATTATTGATTACGTTGGGTGAAGCGATGGAAGGAGTTGGGCAGGATGACATTGATTGGTTCACAAAAACGATTATTCCCGGAGTAAAAGCTGGTTTAAAAGCTTTAGGTAGCCAAACTGAACCGCCAATCGTATTAAGAGCTCATGATACTGATGCACCTGAGGTAATGAAAGCTGCTTTGCCATTATATAAAAATTTATATACGATGGCTAAATTTAATGGAGAAGCTTTAACGGTTCCTGAACCCAGAGGTAAATGGGCAGATTTGCATCGTACTTTAAGCAGAATCGGAACAGTACATATAGAAAATGTGCACATCATGGCTAATCTGGAACCATTCAGATACAGCTCTCCGGACTTTATACAAAGATCTGTTAAAGGAATGCATCATGTTTTAGAAGCAAATGGTTTGCATTTGTATCCGCAAGCATCTTATTGGGACTGGCCATATACCGCAGATAAAACTCCAAAACGTTTGATGCAGATAGACAGAGATTGGATGTGGTACAAGGCCTGGGCAAGATATGCCTGGAAAGCAGATAGGAACTCTACAGAGGATTTTAACTTCTGGTCTCAGGAGCTTTCGGATAAATTTGGAACAAATGCAGAAGCTAATAAATATTTTGTAGAAGCTTATGATCAGGCGGGAGAAATCTCACCGAAGATTTTGAGAAGATTCGGCATTACTGATGGAAATCGTCAGACTTCGACTTTGGGAATGCTGATGACCCAATTTATCAATCCGTTCCGCTACGGTTTATTTACGTTGATGTACGAATCAGAAGCACCCGAAGGAGAGATGATCATCGATTATGCGGAGAAGGAATGGAAAGGTGAGAAACATGTGGGTGAAACCCCAATGCAAATTGCAGAGGAAATTGTTGCACACGGGAAAAAGGCAGTTGCAGCAATTGAAAAAGTAGCGCCTTATGTAATCAAAAATCAGGAAGAATTTAATCGTATTAAAAATGATATGTATATCCATTTGGCAATGGCCCAGCATTATTCTGATAAGGTGAAAGCAGCCATTCAGGTATTGAGATTTAAATACTCGAATGATGTTACTGATCTGGAAAAAGCCTTGCCTCTGTTGGAAAGCAGTGTGGTACGTTATAAAAATCTGACTTCTTTGACTGAGAATACTTATTTGTATGCGAATAGTATGCAGACCAAACAGCGGAAAATTCCGATGAGGGGAGTAGATAAAACATTTATCCATTGGAAGGAGGTGTTGCCTGTATTTGAAACGGAATTAGCTAACTTTAAGCATAGTATTGATTCTTTGAAAAATACAAAAAATACAAAAGCTGCTGCAGTTAAAGCTTATGGTAATGCAAATGTGAAATTGTTGGGCAACTATCAAACTTATATCGTACAACAGAATGCAAAGCCGTTTTCAGATAATGACGAGAAGATAGAAGCGCTGGCCCCAGAATTAAAAGGTTTAAAAGGAATTGCTTTAAATACATCAGAACAGCAAAAAGCCGGAACTAAGCTTGAGTTCAGCAATGCAAAGTCAGTAACTGTTTTAGTCGGATTTTTTACAGAAAAATCAACGGAATATTCTCCTGCACCAGTTTTGGAGATTGATGCCAGTGCAAATGACTATGGACAGGCAGAAAGCAAAATTTCCAAGGCAGTAATTCTGAAAGGGATGCCAAATGTTAACGTACATGCTTATACTTTTCCGTCTGGGAAAAATACTTTAACACTAGCAAAAGGAAAGGCTTTGGTTTTAGGTTTTGTTGATGGAAATCAGAATATTAAAATCTACGATGCAGCGTTAGATGGTAGTAGTAAGGATATTGATTGGCTGTTTGGAGAGTATAAGCCAACAGATGTTAAATTGTAATAAAGAGTATCAAGTATTTAGTATCAAGATTTTAGAAACGAGAGACAAAGATTAAGGAATTCGGACATCCGTCTTCCGGCTCATTAAACATTAAAAACTCAACACTCAACATTAAAAAAAATGGGTTTATCAAAATATATTTTAGCTTGTACGCTGTGTGTTTCTCAGCTGTCTGCTTTTGCACAAAGCGATTTACTGGATAAAAAACTAAGAAACTATGTGAAGGAATTCAATACCAATGATAACGAAGCAGTTATCAATAAAATTTCCAATGCACAATCGGTAGACTGGATGGCGGCAAATGTTCCTTTGCTGGACTGTCCTGACAAAGAAATTGAGGAGAAATACTATTTCCGTTGGTGGTCTTATCGAAAGCATATTAAGGACACTCCGGAAGGCACCATAGTAACCGAATTTATAGAACCTGTAAAACATGCGGCGAGATACAATGCTATCAGTTGTGCATTGGGACATCACCTGTATGAAGGTCGTTGGATTAAAAACAACGATTTCTTAAAGGAATATGTGAATTTTTGGTTATACAAAGCCGATGTTGGGGAGAAAAAGCCAAGATTTCACCAGTTCTCAAGCTGGCTGGATGATGCACTTTTAGCTTATTACAAAGTAAATCCGGATAAAGAATACATCAAAAGTATTATTGCAGATCTGGATAAAGATTTCCAGAAATGGGAAAAAGATAGAAAGCTAGCGAATGGTTTATTTTGGCAACATGATGTGAAAGATGGAATGGAAGAATCTGTTTCTGGTTCACGGGTTGACAAAAATATGCGCCCGACTATTAACTCCTATATGTATGCCAATGCTGTTGCTTTAAGTACGTTTGCTGATATTTTGGGTGATCAGGCTTTGAAAGCCAAATATCAGGCTAAAGCAGAAGAAATCAGAAAGCTGACTATTAACGAGCTTTGGGATAAGGACGAGCAATTCTTTAAAACGAAGTTAGCAAAGACAAATCAGTTACATGAAGCCAGAGAGGCTATAGGTTTTGTTCCCTGGTATTTCAATTTGCCATTAGATCAAAAAGAATATGCACAAGCCTGGAATCAGCTTTTAGATACTGCTGGTTTTAAAGCAAAATGGGGACTGACTACGGCAGAACGCAGAGAGCCAACTTTTAGAACAAGAGGATCTGGTCATGGTTGTGAATGGGATGGCGCAATCTGGCCCTTTGCTACAACACAAACTTTAAGAGGCCTGGCGAATTTGTTAACAAATTACAAGCACCATGCGAAGGTAGATAAAAATGTATTTTATGATGAATTGCATAAATATGCATGGTCTCAGCAAATGTATGGTAAACCATATATAGGCGAATATCAGGATGAAAGTAACGGTGAATGGTTAAAGGGCGATCATCCACGTAGTAAATTTTACAATCACTCGGCATTTATGGATCATGTGATTCAGGATTTAATAGGATTCAAACCGCGTTTAGACGCTGCTTTTGACATTGATCCGCTTATTCCGGACGGTAAATGGAATTATTTCTGTTTAGATAACCTGACTTATCAGGGTAAGCAAGTGAAAATCCTTTGGGATAAGACGGGTAAGCATTATCAACAGGGAAAGGGCTTTAAGGTGTTTGTAGACGGTAAGCTGGTAGCGAAAAAGTCCTCTATTAAACCGTTGAGTGTGAAATTGTAGTTAGTTAGTTAGTTAGTTAGTTAGTTAGTTAGTTAGTTAGTTAGTTAGTTAACTCAAGTTGCCAGATAAAAAAATAATGAAGAAGTGAGCATCTAGGAATATATTTGAGTAACGACACTTAAATAATTCAAAGCGATGCTCACAAGGGACAAAATTATAGGAATATTCTGT